>Ga0209036_1000007_pt1 | contig 88519 bp, 69 predicted proteins | sample MarorgKNORR_S2LV_3_FD_188222 | JGI IMG/M metagenome (GOLD analysis project Ga0209036, IMG submission 188222) | Marine microbial communities from the Southern Atlantic Ocean, analyzing organic carbon cycling - DCM_A/KNORR_S2/LV (SPAdes) (version 2) | ecosystem: Environmental > Aquatic > Marine >... | reverse complement strand
CCTCCTGCTAAGCCCCCAGCACCTCCTGCTAAGCCCCCAGCACCTCCAGCAAAACCCCCAGCACCTCCAGCAAAACCCCCAGCACCTCCAGCAAAACCCCCAGCACCTCCAGCAAAACCCTCGCCACCGCCTAAACCAAAAAAGAAGAAACCAAAGCCTCCGCCTAAGCGTAAACCCAAGCCGAAAGCAAAACCTAAGGGACAACCTGGAAAAAAGAAAAAGAGAAAAGGCAGGAAGATAAACATCAAATTAGGCCTTAGACAAAAGAAAATCACCGATGAAGAAGATACCTATTCAGATCAAATCGGATGGACGTCACTGGAAGAGAATTTCGAAGATTACGAAGACCCGACTCCTAAAGAACCTGAAATCATTACACATCAATGCACTATGTGTGGTGTAATGATGCGAATACCTCGCCCAAAAAGAGAGAGGTACAAAGTAATCTGTGCACATCCAGAATGTGGCCATGCTGATATGATAGGAATATAATCATACTAGTATGTATGAGATTCTTTTTATTGAAGCAACGATTAGTACAACGACTAATAATGTTCTAATTAGCGACTGACGAGCGTTTTCAGAACCATATTTTGCTCCTAAAAATCCTCCCAACACTACTGCTACGATAAAGGGTAATAAAATATCAATATCAATTACTAATTGTCCTGAGGCTTTAGCTCCGATCAAACCCGCCATTGAATTTACCCATATAAATAATGCAGCTGTTGCAGCAGCAGTTTTAGGGTCTGCCCATTTTTTTAGTAGTAGTATCGGAGACAAGAAAATTCCTCCCCCAACTCCTATGAAACCACTCATCAGGCCTATAGCGCCCCCAATTGGGAGAGCATAGGCTATTCTAGGGGCGACAATTTCCTCCTTAGAAAAATCTCCTCCAATTCGAAATAGCTTGTAGGCAGCCCAAACCAAAGTTATAGACAACAAAGTATCATAAAAAGCTCCATCTACTTTCATGAAACCGCCAATGATTGCGAATGGAACACTCGCTACAATGAACGGGATAGCCAACTCTAAATTGAAAAATCCTGCCTTTTTGTAATGATAAAAAGCAATCGCGGCAACTACCAAGTTTAATGCCCATGCATGCTGTTTTAACCACCCACTATCGTATTCTGCATAAATTGTTAGAGATAATATTGCCAAATATCCCGACGCACCACCATGGCCTACACTAGAATATAATAATGCAATAAGAAATAACAGAAAGAGAATCAAAAACTCTCCTTCAATAAACATATTTAGGCGTCTCATTGATAATATTTGAACAACACTCTCTAGGATTCAACGCATAATTCATTTGTCGGCCACCCCTCGCTGAATGTATGGAGGTAGGGGTAAGCATTGAGAGAGCAAAGTTATTGATAAGAGAAAATAAATTAAATCTCTCTTCAGAAACAATCAGTCTTGAAAATGCTAATGGTCGATTACTCGCAGAGGGATTATATTCTAAAGTTCATGATCCCCGTTTTGATAATTCAGCAATGGATGGTTGGGCAGTGAAAAAGTCAGATTGTCAATCAGATAGTGAAGTAGTTTTGAAAATAGTCGGAGCAATCCAAGCCGGTGCAGAGCAAACAATTTCAATCGAATCCGGTGAAGCTTGCAAGATAACGACAGGTGCCCGTATACCTGAAGGTGCAGACGCAATTGTAATTGTTGAAGACAGCAGAGTCGATGGAAACAATGTTGTTATTACGGGCCCCGCTAGAAAATCTTTCATCCGTATCAAAGGAGAAAACTTATCCAGAGGAAAATTAGCACTTTCAGAAGGAACTTATTTGGGCCCTTCAGCAATATCTCTTGCAGCAACGATGGGCCACGATAAAGTAACAGTATATCGTAAACCAATTATCGGGATTATTAGTACAGGTGATGAATTAGTAATGCCAAATTCTGAAATCAATGATTGGCAGATTTTTGAATCCAACTCATTCGGAATTGCTTCATTGGTTGAAAAAATGGGAGGGATTCCGAAACGTTATGGTATAGTCACAGATTCTATAGATCAATTAAGAGAAACTCTAGATAGTGCTGTAGAAGATTGTGACGCGTTGATAACTACTGGAGGAGTTTCAATGGGCGATTGGGATATTGTAAGGAAAATTATGGAATCCGAGGGAGATATTATTTTCTGGAGAGTGAATATGAGGCCAGGAGGTCCACCTATATTCGGCAAATGGAATGAAAAGCCCCTTTTTGGCTTACCTGGGAATCCAGTTAGTAGCCATTTGGTATTTTTGATGTTAATTTGTCCATGGTTTTCCTGTACTTATGGTATCGAAGAATCAGCAGCGCCCAATCTCGGTAAGAAAATCAGAGTGAAAATGAAAAACAGTGTAAAGGGGGCGAAAGACAAACTTTGTTTACGACGAATTAGAATAGTAAGCGAAGAAACGGGTTTGTATGCCTCAACTCATACGCATCAAGGCAGTGGGAATATACATAGCATGGTCGCACACAATGGAGTTACATTACTTCCTCCTAACATGGGTGCAGAGGAAGGAGATATTGTAGATGCTTTTTGGTTCAATTGATAGAAAAAAGAATACATTTCTTCAAGAGCGACCAACATCCCGTCGAATATAGTTAGGAGGGGACTAAGACGACTCGTGAAAAGAAAAACAACTCGCTCAGTCAGGGTTGGATTGAAGTCAAGGGGGCTAGGACCCATAATCTTCAGGATATTGATGTAGAAATCCCTCGTGGTAAATTTGTTGTAATTTCTGGTGTTTCTGGCTCAGGTAAATCAAGTTTAGCATTCGATACATTGTATGCTGAAGGGCAAAGGAGGTATGTAGAGAGCCTCAGCTCATATGCGCGCCAATTTTTGGGCCAAATGAAGAAACCAGATTGCGATTCTATAGAGGGATTATCTCCCGCCATTAGTATCGATCAAAAACAGGGAAGCCATAACCCAAGGTCTACAGTCGCCACTGTTACTGAAATTATGGATTATATGAGGTTATTATGGGCTAGAGTCGGAACGCCTCATTGCCCAGAATGTGGCACAGAAGTGGCTAGAAGAACTGTTCAGGAAATTGTAGATGATATTATGTGGCGTTTTGAAGAACATGCAGTGGCTATTTGGAGTCCTACAATTAGAAATAGAAAAGGAACTCATGCGGATTTATTCAAAGCATTGGTTGAGCAAGGATATCTAGAAGGTAAAATAAATGGCCGAGAGGCAAATTTTGAAAACCCTCCGAAACTAGAAAAGAACCTTAGACATGATATCGACATCAGAATTGATCGAATGAAATTGAACAGGCCAAACAGGCAAAGGTTGACTGAAGCAATTGAAGCAGGATTACGACTCGGCGGAGGAACAATCGCTGTTGAGAGCTTGAAGAAAACTAAGGGACCGAATCTCCGTAACGAAGAAGCAGAAAAAACAGAAGAAGGACAAATAATACCGTATTCGGAGGAATTTGCTTGTCCTGAGCATGGAGCCTTTTTGCCTGAAATGTCGCCCAGAGTTTTTTCTTTCAATAATCCACTAGGGGCCTGCCCCACTTGTCAAGGATTGGGTGTACAAAGAGAATTTTCGCCAGACTTAGTCATTGACCGAACAGCCACAGTGGAAGAAGGATGTATCAGACCTTTCAGATCATCAATGATGTCAGGTTGGTATAAGAGTCAAATGAGACAGGTTTGTCAACACTATGGCATCCCTACAAACTTAGAGTTTGGAAGCCTTGGTGAAGATGAACAAGATATTCTACTTCATGGCTCAGGAGGAACAGCAATCTCTTTTGAATTCACATCTGAAAAAGGCTCTACTTATCAGATGTTGAGGCCATGGGAAGGCGTATTTAGTAGAATTCGTAGAACGTATAATGAAACATCATCAGATAGAACAAGGTCTAGAATGGCCTCATTTATGAATGATGAACCATGTCCCGATTGCAAGGGTCAGAAACTAAATGATGCAGTTAGTAAAGTGATAGTCGGAGGAATTTCTTTACCTGCAATTTCTTCTTGTAGTGTTTTAGAAGCACTAGCTGTTGTACAGTATTGGAGGGCTGGAAAACTCGATGAAACATGGAAGAAGTTAGGAAGAGATAAGCCAACAAGTGAGATTATTTCAAAATCCACACAATTATCCGAAAAATCAATTTTTATTGGTACTGAAATAATCAAAGAAATCGAAGCGAGATTGAGGTTTCTCGCATTGGTGGGTTTAGATTATCTTACATTGGACAGAAGAGCAAGCACTCTTTCTGGTGGTGAATCTCAAAGGATTAGATTAGCAACGCAAATAGGTACACGATTAACAGGAGTAATGTATGTTCTAGACGAACCAAGTATCGGATTACATCCTAGGGACAATGACCGTCTCTTAGATACGCTAAGAGAATTAACCGCATTAGGCAATACTCTGCTTGTAGTTGAACACGATGAAGCAACTCTAAGACAGGCAGATTGGCTTGTTGATATCGGGCCGGGAGCAGGTAAAGAAGGAGGAAATGTATTAGTCAGTGGAGAATTGAAAGAACTAATTTCCAATGATGAAAGTATTACCGGTGCTTATTTATCTGGGAGAGAAAAAATTCCGGTTCCTGTAGACCGAAAAAATCCTATTGACGGCAAATGGATACGCATTGTAGGCGCAAGAGAAAACAATCTTCAAAATATAGATGTATCAATTCCTTTAGGTTGTGTAGTTGCTGTAACAGGTGTTTCTGGCTCAGGCAAATCTTCGTTAGTAGCATCAACACTCGCTCCTGCATTATTACGTGAAATACACGGTAGTGACACATCTCCTGGCCGACACGATAAGATGGAAGGAATCGATTCAATAGATAAAGCAATAGTAATTGATCAATCTCCAATTGGTCGAACACCTCGTTCAAATGCAGCAACATACACTGGCGCATTTGGCCACATCAGAAACCTCTTTGCATCAACAACGATATCTAAGGAAAGAGGATATCAGCCTGGACAATTTTCTTTCAATGTTAAAGGAGGTAGGTGCGAATCCTGTAAAGGCGCGGGTTCGATAAAATTGGAGATGAATTTTTTACCAGATGTTTGGGTAACATGTGACGTTTGCAAAGGCAAAAGATACACTAGAGAAACTTTAGAAGTTGAATGGAAAGGAAAAACAATTCAAGATATTCTAGACATGTCTGTCGATGAAGCGGTAGTGTTCTTCCAAAACCAAAAATCGTTAAACCGTATACTTACAACATTGAAAGATGTGGGTTTAGGATATATACGACTCGGCCAACCAGCAACCACATTATCGGGCGGAGAAGCGCAACGTGTAAAACTAGCATCTGAATTACATCGGCCCACAAGAAGCCATACAGTGTATATCCTTGATGAGCCCACCACAGGACTTTCTATGTTTGATGTTCACCAATTGACAGAAGTAATGCTGCGATTACGAAGGAATGGGCACACAGTGATTGTAATTGAACACCATTTAGATGTAGTTAAATGTGCAGACTGGGTAATTGATCTTGGACCAGAAGGCGGAGAATTAGGCGGACTAATAGTTGCAGAAGGGCCCCCGGAAGAAATTGTCAAAGTGAAAGGTAGCTATACAGGATTACATCTCAAAGAACTTCTAAATTAAGACTCAGAAGGCTAAGATTTGAGTACATCTACCCTTTGAGGAGTGATATGTACCGCTCCAGGAACCCCACACTTTCCGACTCTACTTTTGATAAATCTAATTATCGAGAAACAACATGGTGGAATGATACGTCTAATTTGATGACGATGGAAGGAACAGTAGAGAAAACTGCAATACTCTTGTTAATTACAACCACCTTAGCAATAGCAACTTACGCAACAATGCCAGAACTATTTATCATAGGGTTTTTGGGAGGATTAATTACTTTCTTAATAATTATCTTTACAAAATCTACCAACCCAGTTGCCATATGTATTTATGCTTTTTTTCAAGGAATTTCGCTAGGAGGCTTCACATATTTTATTGAGAAAGCAATCGATATGCAAGGTTTAGGAATACTTGCAGCAGCTATAACTTTCGTGATACTGGCAGCTATGTTGACAATATATCGCGCAGGATTAATTTCGTGGAATAGAAATCTTGCCATCGCCGTCTATTCATCAATAGGGGCTATATTATTCATCTATGTAGTATCTTTTATAGGTATTTTTTTAGGTTTTGAAATCCCTCTTATTCATGGTAACGGCTCCGTAGGAATAGTTTTCTCACTTTTTGTAATAGGAATAGGTGCTCTTTGCTTAGTTGCCGATTTTGATTTTATAGAAAAAGGAGTTGAAAGAGGTGCACCTAAACAATTAGAATGGAGAGCAGCGTTTGGTTTGATGGTAACTCTAATTTGGTTATACATCGAAATTTTAAATCTTCTAGCCAAATTAGCATCGAGAAGATGATACAATGGAAATCGACCTCATCTTAGGATTAACTCTAGCGGGCATTACTTTAGGTGTAGTTGAAGGAATTAAACCAGGCCCCCTCCTTACTATGGTCATTAAAGAGACTCTTTCAGGAGGCCTTAGAGCGGGTGCTTGGACAGCCGCAGCACCAATTTTTACAGACGGCCCGTTAGTGATAATTAGCTTATTTGCAGCGGCATGGTTTGCAACTCAGCCCTTTGCATTATTTACGATTTCAATAATAGGGGGGCTATTTTTAATAAAAATGGGCATAGATTGTTTTTCTATAGAACCCCCAATTGGTAATAAATTAATTACGGATACTAAAGGGGCATTTCGGAGAGGGCTATTGACTAATTTATTGAACCCAAATGTCTATGTTTTTTGGTTTTTAATTGGAGGTCCTCTGATGGCGTCCGCAGCTGAAAAAGAACCTCTAGCCCCAATTGCTTACGCGCTTTCTTTTCTGCTTTCAATTATTTTGGTAAAGACCTTTATTGCATATTTATTCGACAAAAGTCGAGGCAATATCTCTGCCAAAAGCTATAAATTTGCTCTAACTCTTTGTGGTATTGCAATGTTGATATTTGCAGGTGGTTTCATTCTCCAAGGAATTGATATTTGGTCAAATGGCTTCTGAATCAAGCCAATGTCTGAGGCCCACCTTCTGGTAATACGTTCAGTGGCACCACTGGTCCTCGGAGACTAGGACCAATCATTGTAGTCCCATAGATCCCCTCATCTTGTAAATTATTTCCAATATTATGCGAAAGACCGAACCAAGCTCTACCATGATTATCTACAAGGATATCTATGAAATCTCCAAATCCGCCACATCTATTGTATCCGCAATCGGCCTCCAAACTCAAAGGGTCACCGAAATCATTTACTTGGACCGTGGTAATTAGTGGTGTTTCACTAAATGAATCAGTCATTATTGAGATATAGCCATTCCAAGTGTCTCCTCCTGTATCTCCGAGATATGCAAAGGCCACTCTTCCACTATCTCCTGCAGCTATAGCTGGGAAACCGGTGCCATTTAATCCAGGAGGGGCAACCATCAAAGGCTCACTCCAGGAATCTCCCTTGTCAAAAGAATAGGAATAATATGGTAAATCATCTGCACCCATCCACATTGCATGAAGATTATCTTCTTCATCAGGATACACTTGTGCTTCTTCGAAATTCCAGGTATCAGCCATACCAGTGATATCAGTCGGTAATTCATGTTCCGTCCAAGTCAAACCTCCATTGGTACTTCTGTATATGGAGTAACCTTCTCCGTCGCAACTAGGATTTCCTCTGTAAAAATTACCATCATTTGCCCCTACCATATGTCCAGTCAAACCACCACTGTTACAATTTACTGGAGCACCCGGAACCTCCGGCCCCCAAGTCAAACCCCCATCATTACTTGTTGAACATAGAGGGGACTGCCAATTCCCATTAACACAGAAAACCCAAGTAGTTTCATGGAATGCTGCATTATAAGGTGAAGACGCAATAGTTTGATGATCTTGAACTGAGTATCCTGTTGCAAATGATGCCAACCCAAACGGCCCCCACGTCTCTCCTTCATCATCTGACCACTCAACAGTCATTCCCGCTAAAGCATGCATATCGAATTTCATTATTCTATCAGTCCATCTATCTACATATACGTATGGATCATTACTATTAGCGACAGCTCCTTGATATGTATTTTCGCATGAATATGATGAAATATTTGTCATTTCAATCATATCGGTACATCTGATAATTGCTGTAGATCCTCCCGGCCCGTTACCCCAACTAGTCATGTACAAATTATCAGCGGAAGTAATTCCAATTGTGGGCTCGAATGTAGAAAAACCAATTCCATAGTAGGTGCCTTCAGTACATATCGGAATATTTTCTCCTTGTAGAATTGAAGTTCCATTAATGACGTGCGGTGCTGTTAGAGCATCAACTGCTCCAGGATAATGGTACCAGGTATTATTGGCTACACCATCGGGACAGAGGTCATCAAAAGGACTGATTTCTTTTACCTGTTCAACCTTATCTCCTGCGAAACAACCGGAAATCATTGGCGCCAAAAAGAGCAGAATCATACAACCGGCTATTGCACGCATACCCCTTCGTCAATGCACTTCATACATCAGAATAACGGCAACACAATCATGATGCCTTCAATCTCAATTATCATCTTTAATTTCCGCGTCCAAGATGTCCTCGGATTTATTTCGTAACCATATTGTAGCGGCTACAATTACGATGAGTAGAGACGAAAATAAAAATCCATACATGAAAATTGAGTTAGACGATTTCTCAACTGTTGGCGAATTATCTACGTTAAATGCAGGGATTTTACTTTCGTCATAAATAGGTCTGACCATAACTAAGTCGAATGATGAATCTTCATCGAAGAAGTCGGAAGGAGGAGCAGGGTCTAAGTCGGAGTAACCGTCGAATCGCAATGGTACTTCGAAGGTTCTCTGTTCGCTAACATCGAGTGTGAGTAAAACGTCAAAAGTGTAGGGTACACGTGGCTCCATAAATTCTGACCCTGTCAAAACTCCGGTGATTGGAAGAGATATTGCAGTACCAGTGACATCGAATTCAGTCCATGCGTTCCAATGTTCCGGTTGGATGTCTAATACGATGTAAATTGTATCGCCAACTAGAGTTCCTTGACCTTGCGCATCATCATTTCCATCGGAACCGAGATCCACATTTGGCCTAATTTGAGCAACTTGTGCGGTATCAGTGTCCCAATCAAGAGAACTGAATGCAATCTGCATTTCGTAAGTTCCGTTTGGAACCCAAACATAGTGCCTATCATCAGTTGCATAAGTACCAAAAGTGCTAGTAGGGCCATTATTGAAATGACTCCATTCTCCTTTCCAAGCATGTCTGAGCTGATCAGTGCTGAGCTGCAAACCTCGTGTATCCATGATGCCTTCATAATGTTCGTAAGCGTCCCAAACCGTAGCTTCCGGGTAATCCAAGAAACCGTCTTCATTAGGATCTCGCATTACCTGAAGGGTCCTTGCAAGTGCTAGAGCTCTATCTGTATCGACAAGTCCGTGACCAACCCTCCAATCGTGACATCTGTTTGTATTTTCTGAGACATAGCAATCTTCTGGAACATTGTCACAACTATCATCATCATTGCCTTCTTCACATGAGTTTCTTAGAATTTCATAATGCGAGGTTAGTTCCAGAATCAATTCAATTTCATGTACTCTCGACTCATTCCTAGTCTCCCAGTCTTCGAATTGTAAGCCCTTTGCCGGCTCTTCAAAATACAGACTCTCACTCTCGTCATGATCTTCGATTTGATAATCAGCAACTCCTAATGATGGAGCGGCCGCTAAAAGGAGAGTCGCAATTCCTCCGATATGTGGAGTTGCCATACTTGTTCCAGATATTGCCATGTAGTATAGATCACCTTGGGTTCGAGTTGAAGCATCAATCGCTGTAGCTCTAGGGGCTGTTGCCCAAATATTTCTACCAGGAGCCCCAATATCTGGCCAGGTATGTTGTTGTGTGGTCCATCCTCTACTAGAGAAAGAAGTAACTGCATTACCGTCATGAGTGAGCGCAGCTACTGATATTGCAGAAGGTGTATTTGCATATACATTGGTCCGTAAATCATTTTCCGATTCTTCACCGCTACCTCCACTGTTTGAAGCAGCGAAAATAACAGCAACATCATTTTCATAGGTTAGCATATCTGTAAGAAGTGTTACTGCATTGGAAGGATTGTAATCTCCATTTGTGCCCCACGAATTAGAAACTACTCGAATATTGTACTCATTCAAACCAGGTCTACTGTGCTGGTAAGTCCATTCTAAACCTTCTACTGCTGCAAAGATAGAGGCCCCATCACCTGTTCCAAGCGCAACTATTGTCGCGCCCTTGGCGGTACCCAGCCTTCTACCTCCAGAAGCGTCACCATTTCCTGCTATTGTCCCGCCAACATGAGTTCCATGTCCACTAGACGTATCAGAATTACAATTTGGTGCATCTACCCAGGCGAGGCCAGTCCATTTGGCCGACCAAATCAGTTTCTCTCCAGTCCACGGCTCCCCACAATCAAAGTCTGGATGCTCACCATCAATTCCTGTATCAAGATCAACAGCAGTAGCTCCTTCTCCATCATATTCTTTTAGCGAAAGATCAGCTTCTGTCTTTAGAACTCCATCGGTCCCTATTATCGCTCTATGCCATGCCAGGCTGGCATTTACCCATCTGACTGTTTCATGCATCATAGATTCAGTGTCATTTTGATCTCCCGGCAGATAAAAGTGCTCAATAGGCACGTTAAGCTCCATGTGTTGCACTATTGAAAAAGTGGACAATCGAGATATTTCTGATGCGGTTCCAACGATTAGGCCGCCGTGTAGGACAGACATCTCAGAAATCATTTCGATACCCATGGATTCCAGAGATTGCCAAACTGAACTATCTTGTTCATTTGAAAATTGAATAATTACTTCTATCTCATTTTGGGACTCCAATTCAGAAATTAATTCCACACTCATTTTTGACATATCTGGTTGAATACTATTACTAGCATAAGCAATGGAACCCGACATGGAAATGACCAATACTACCATTAACAGTGCATTGACCCTTGTATCTGCTACAGATTTATGACTCAATTTTAACCACCCCTCCCATTCTGATATAGAGTACGCATATACTTCGGAATTTACAATAGCATAAAACATAAACAGTATCTGTGTGTAAATTATTTATCCCAATTATTGTTTATAATATTCGGGATAGTATCAATTAATGTTTCATCAATAGATTTCCATTTCATCCCCAAATCTTTCTCAGCGGGGCTTGCATCCCAATATAATTTATTTTTTAGGTGCCTTCTCGCCCAGGAAATACTTACTCTTGGATGAAATGCACTGACTATCAATGCAAAGTAGTATGGTAATTGTCTAAATGGCCACTTTCTTTTTGGATATTCTTTTTTTAGAATTCTAGAGACATCACTCCACATCATTTCACCTGCAACTGTCAGATATCTCCCACCATTTTCCCCCATCGTTAAGGCTCTTACATGAGCTTCTGCAACATCTCTAACATCAACAATACTAATTTGCATAGGTAACAATAAAGGCAACTCTCTATTCACTAACATCATAATTATTGATAGAGAACCTCTCAAATGTCTTGGTGAAAGAGGAGGTCCAAATACCATACAAGGGTGAATTGTAACCATTCTAGGTTTTTTTGCACCCCCTTTTTGACGATGCCAATCTCTAACAACCATTTCAGCACTATATTTTGCCAACCCATATGGATTATTTTCTAAAGTAGCATCTTTTGCAAATGTTTCTGTAGTCAAGACATCACCATCATTCCAATTTTCTGGACGAATAGCAGCAGTTGAAGAAGTATGAACAAACCTTTCAACAGTGCCACATTTTTCTATTGCTGAAATAATATTTTTTGTACCAATCACACTAGGATCAACAATTTTTTCTTGAGCGTTTCTTGACCTTATAATGACTACAGCAGCCGTGTGAATTACATCCGTCGCTCCATTAATCGCCCGGTTTACACTATCTTCATCAAATAAATCCATTTCCACAATTTCCAATGAACCATCACCAGTGATTTTCATATTTTTTAGGTGTTCAACCCGCTCTTTATCTCCAGAGTCTCTAACGGTGGCGCGAACTTTTTTTCCTTTCGACAACAAATTTGCCACAATATGACTTCCGATGTATCCACTAGCGCCAGTGACAACCACACACACTTCGCTCATATTCCACCGTCCAAGATCACACACTTCGTCTTAACCAATCATTCTTCTTCGTCAGAACGCTTTTTCGACAGCCAACTTGGAGCCCACCAATTTATATCGCCCATTAACTGCATTGTAGAAGGTACAACCAAGGCTCTGACTATACTTGCATCCACAGCAACACCCAATGCAAGCATAAAACCAAACTGCTTCATTATAACAACCGAAGAAATTCCAAAGGCTGAAAATACTGTAATCATTACTAAAGCCGCAGATGTAATTATTCTCCCACTCTTTTGTAATCCAACCGCTACAGCCTTAGTATTATTTTTTGTACGCTCCCACTCTTCATGGATTCTTGATAACATCAAGACTTCATAATCCATACTCAATCCAAATAGGATTGCAAATATCATTACAGGAGTAGTGGGATCAATAGGCTGGGGCGTAAAATTTAGTAATTCTGCACCGTTTCCTTCTTGAAAAATCCATACTAAAACACCAAACGATGCACTGACCGATAATACATTCATCACCAGTGCCTTTAATGGTAATACTACAGATCTAACTTGTAAGAAAATCAAGATATAACTAGAAATTAGAATGAATACTAATGCTATAGGCATATTTTCAGACACCGCATCTAAAACATCCTGATTATATGCTGCAATACCGGCTACATGAACAACACTCTGAGCGCCAAACTGAATATTCTTACTTTCGAGTCCCCTTATACTGTTTACCACTTCTCTGGATTCTTTACTGGACTGCTCACCTTCTATCCCGACAATAATCAAAATCACATTATTGCCAACAGAACTTTCAATGTGATAATTTCTTTGTAATTCCAAAACATAAGATTCTTCTGAGGATAAATTCTCATCTTCGGAATTATCCCAAAAAGCAATAACCTCGTCCTGACTCATTGAAGAATTAAAGTGCGCATACGTGTATACATAACTAGTATGTTCAATAGTCATTATTTCTTTTGAGAAATCATATAATGTTCGAATATTATCTTCCGAAAACGGATCAACCCCTTCTTCTATTTCAAATACAATCTGAGCAGTATTACCAACATTTTCCGGCCAATAGACATCTGTCAATTCTAAACCATTTCTTGCATCATCATCAGGACTCAGAGACTTGTATGTAACTATTCCCCAATCAGCTTGCAGAAAAGGAGATCCAGCAATTAACAATACCATTACCGCCGGCACCAATACTGATAATGGGCGTTTCATTACACTTTCAGCAATCCAAGACCAAAAACCGTCTTCTTTTACCGTGTCGGTCATTGAAAACGGGACCTTCAACGAGTTTATTCTATCTCCCAACAAAGACAATATTGCCGGCAAAAGAAGTACGGATGAAATCAAAGCGACAAGAGTGGCACATATACCCCCCCATCCTAATGAAGGTAAACCAGTGTTTTCGAAAAATAACATTCCCATCAGTCCAACCATCACAGTCATAGCGGAGAAGAAAATAGCTCTTCCAGCAGTTGCACTAGTCATTGCAATGGCAGTTTTATGATCTCTTCCTCTGCGTAACTCTTCTCTAAATCTATTAACTATGAACAGCGAATAATCTACACTCAGACCAATACCCAATAATGAAACAATATTATTTGCATATGTAGTAATGTCATCAAAGACATAGGTCAAACCTGTAACAATACCAACCGCAGCAATTACAGTATACACGCCAGTCAAAACAGGTAATCCAGCAGCAACAAGACTCCCAAAGACCAACAATAAGATTAGTAAAGTAAGAGGGGCCGAAATCAATTCTGCTTTGATTAATTCTTCTTCAAGAGTCAAATCAAATACAACATCAATTGCCAGATTTCCTGTGACCCATTTTTCCATTCCCTCGGGGGCATTTTCTGGTAATTCTAGATCTTCTATAGTCTCTTTTAGCAGAATTTTCGAACCATCTCTGTCTAAATTCACCTGTAACCTTATTCTAGACCAAGACTCATCAATCGTACTAATCAGATTCGATTTATTAGCTTCATTGGTGAACCACGGATAATCTATTGATACATCTTCATTATCTCGAAAAATTTTCACTGTTTCTTCCATAGCAAATCTAATTTCAGAATCACTAGAATTTCCGGTTGGATGGTGAAATAGGACATAAAAAACCTCGTAAGAAGACTCATTTTCATCAGAAAATCCAGTGGCGATAGCTTCCCATCCATAGACGGACTCTAAATCTCCCTCGCCAAAACCTTCGATATATTTCGGTTCTAAAGTAATTAATCCGGCGAGCCCTACCCCTAAAAGTAAAGTAGCAACCAAGACTACCTTCGCATTATCATAAACAAAACCACCAATTTTGTAGTACAACCTATCTTCTAAAACTGAAGGGTCGGTAGTTCCTTCCATGAAAGCCCGAACTACTTTTAATATTAAAATAAGAAGTATATATGATAATACAAAATTTATTCAATGGGGAAATTAGACATCTATTTTAGCATAATTCTGCTACTGATTTTACAATCAAACTCGGCCTCTGCGCAGCCTCATTTGCATCCTCCAAAGTAGCTTCTCCTGACAAGACCAAAATTCCATGAACGCCGGATCTTTCAGCCATTTCCATGTCTGTGTATAACCGATCTCCTACCATTGCACATTTTTTGGGATCTAAACCTAATTCCTGTATTTTATGTAATATCATTCCTGGATTTGGTTTACCGCAAATATGTTCAGGCTTCATGCCTGTAGTCGCTTCAAATAGCGCGATGTAGGCGCCCGTATCAGGCAAACCTCCATCTGGCGATGGGCAAACGATATCTGGATGACTGACAACTAAAGGGACCCCTTTGTGTAAATTTATTGAAGCCTCAGTTAATTTATCATATGTTATTTCAGTATCATAACCTAATACGACGTATTGAGGATTATTTGACGAAGTATTTACTCCTGCTTCTTCAAGCATTTCCCTCATCCCCATTGTTCCTACTAGGTAGGTGTCTGAAACATTATTCTTCGAAAGCCACGCTAATAAATCGTGAGTTGATAGCAAAATATCTTCTTCTTTTGCGGGAACTCCCATGGCTTCTAGTTTTGAGAGATATTGTTTTACTGATTTACTTGAATTATTAGATAAAAAGAATCTTCGGATACCCTTTTTTTCAATCCTATTTAAGAAATCCACAGCTCCATCTATCATTTTATTCCCCATGTAAATAGTACCGTCTAAATCTAGAAAAATGGCATCTATTCCATTCAAATCTTTCCCTAATTTTTCCATAACATTAACCTCATGGTAACAATAATGTTTTCATTAAAAACCAAGGACTCCAAAGCATTTTTTGGGTTTCTTTACTAGCAATCATTTCAGACATCATTTTCCCGATCTCTTCTTTCTTTGATGCTTTTTTGACGAACCAATTTGTGAGTAATTTCCATTTCATAACTCTTTGTAAAGTTTTTGAGTTCTTTAATTCAGAACCTAACGCATCCCACAATTCATTCATGTAATCTATTGCTTTTTCTTCAGTAAAACCATCGGCGTGAAGATCTTTATCAAAATGCTTCGAAGTCAATTTTGCCGACAGTAAAGCATTACCTATTCCTTCTCCACTAAATGGATCAACCAAGCTTGCAGAATCTCCAACACACATTGCACCAGCCATTGCAATCCTTCTGGGTTGGAATCCTCCAGGTGGATTTTTTCTAGGGGAGCCGAATGGTAATTGCCACCCTCTTTCGGAACCCGGAACCAATGTTGAGTTCGCAAACCTACCCTTAAACCGAGGGTGTTCCTCAATAACCCATTTTTGTATTTTCTTGAGTGATTTCTTTTTACTCTTTTTTAGTTTTCTATGTTCGGAAATCAACATTCCAATTCCAACATTGACTCTATTTCCTTGCACCGGGAAAAGCCAAAAGTAACCTGGCAAAACCTCGTCAATAAAGTGTATCTCAATTGGGCCTTCTTCTCCTCCTAAACCTTCAACATTGTCCCAATATTCGCGATACCCTCCACAAAAGTGATCATCATCTCTGTGTGGCTCATTATGTAATTCAGTAATTACTCTTGAGACCGGACAATTGTAACCACCAGCCCCAATAGTAACCGCAGAAGTAAAAGTCAACTCATCATTACCCGATCTTCTTCCTCCTACACTGCCTCGAATACCCTTGATTTTGTGGCCACTATTTTCTTTTTCAAAGATTATTTCATGTACAGAAAAGTCTTGTATTACCGCCCCACCATTCTCTCTAACTATTTCCTGACCTCTCTGGAACATCATGTAATCGAATTGCATTCTTGGTAGAGCATATCCCGATTGTAGACCCATTTTCTCATAAGACTCCTTCGGCAGCATGACTCTAACTTCAGAACCATTTGCACTACCAAAAACAATTGAATCTACAACATAGTGAGGAGTCGACTCAATCATATCAAGAACTCCTAATTCCTTCACATGAGATAGAGATTTACCTCCTACAGCATCTCCACAGATCTTGTCTCTGGGCCAAGTTTCTTTCTCCAATAAGAGAACTTTACACCCATTTAAGGCATTGTAAGCTGCAGCAGCAGAGCCCCCCGGACCTCCACCAACAACAATCACGTCAAAGTGAGTATTTGAATCTGGAATTTCCCCCGAATCAATAGGTTTTTCCCACGCGCCCATATTATCGCCGAAACTTCCGAAGCGTACTCAGGAATTGAACATATGCCACAGGCTATATTGGAAACCCACCTAGCATTGCCCATGGATGACACGCTATTCATAGTTCAAACAACGCTTAGTGGAGACCTAAATGATGCAGAAGTCGGAATCTGGGCTCAATCAATTATTGATTCTAATTTGGCTGCTTGTGTACAGATAAATAAGGGAAGATCTGTTTACAGGTGGAAGAGTGAAATAATGAGTGAGCCGGAATGGTCTATAAAACTCAAAACAACAAAATCAAAAGTTAATCTGTTAATTGATAAGATAAAATTAGAACACTCTTACGAAACTCCTGAAATATTATTTTGGGCGGTTGAATCTACTGAGGAATATTCTCAATGGGTTAAGGGTGAGTAATTTTTGTCTAGAACTGAGTCGTATTTTAAATTGGCAAAAAAAGTCCCTACTACTAAATGGAGTTCTAAGGACCCAATGTCAACTAAACCTAAAATTAATACATTGATGATATTAGTTATTGGATTGTGGATATTTGGTACGGGTGATGCGGTAATAATTGCGGCAGGGCTTGGAGTAGCTCCTTGGACAGTCTTGGCACAAGGCATTGGTGTCCAATTTGATTGGACAATCGGTCAAGCGACATTTTTTATTAGCGTAGTCGTGCTTTTTTTATGGATCCCGTTAAGGGAAAAACCGGGGATAGGCACAATTCTAAATGCAATTTTAATCGCATTAGCAATTGATATCATGGAACCTTTCCTTCCTCATCCAGAGAAATTAATTTATCAGTTAATTCAAGTTTTATTTGGAACAATATTGGTAGGAATAGGTAGCGGTTTTTACCTAACTGCGAACCTAGGTCCTGGACCGCGTGATGGATGGATGACAGGTCTCCAAAGAATCACCAACATCCCAATAGGCAGAGTCAGAACAACAATTGAAATAATTGCATTACTAATTGGCTGGAAACTGGGAGGAATATTTGGAGTAGGTACAATTATTTTTGCAATTTTAATAGGCCCTGTAGTCGCCCTATTTCTACAACTAACGGATAGAATATGGGGGACCAATGAAACAATTAGTTAGCCGAGAGATTTAGCAAAACCATCAAAACTGTAAAATGAAACTAAAGTTTGAGTGTGACCAACTCCATTAATTTCAGACAATTCATCTAAGATCGAATCTCCTAAATTAGCCATATCTTTGGCTACTACTTCTACAATAAAATCCCATTGACCCGTGACTATATGGCACCCCACTACAAAAGGCATTTTACAAATTTCTTCAGCCACGAATCTTCTATCAATATCTTCTCTCTGCCCTGCCCAATTTGCAAGAATAAATCCATGTAAGGGCCAGCCCAATTCTCTTCGATTAATTTCAACAGAAAATTTATTTATTATCCCTCTCTCTTGTAATCTTTTAATGCGATCATGAACAGTGACTCTTGGCATATTCAAGGCATCAGCAATTGCTTGTGTAGTTGCCCGAGAATCATCATTGAGCATTTTTAGTATACCGGAATCTTTTGCATCTAACTTTGAGAATGGCATTATACGACGCTAAGACTATTCTTTCTTAGTATTTCCGTCATAAAGTCGGTAGATTGATCATTCGCCGTCAAAATCTCGACATCTATTGTATATATTCGCCGTTTAGTTGATTTGCTATCACTCATTCCGAGGCATATGGAGAACAATAATCCCGACACAGAATTCGCAACAAAAGCCGTCCACTCTGGAATGCTAGAAATAGAAGGCGCAGCTTCTACACCAATCTTCTTATCTTCGACTTACAGATTAACTGATGAAAAATACAAAGGATGGGCAGAAGGGCTACACCACAGCGTCGTTTATTCTAGAATTTCTAGTATTAACTCAGAAGTAGTATCTGCAAAGCTTGCCGCTTTAGAAGGCGCAGAAGATGCTGAGGTCTTCTCTAGTGGAATGGCAGCAATTTCTACAACTCTTCTAACTTTACTTTCAAAGGGAGATCACATCATAGCCACCCCTGATTGCTATGGAGGGACTTACGCCCTACTTACGGATATACTCCCAAGAATGGGTATAGAAGTTACGATGGCCGATATTAGGGATCCATCAAGTTACGAGCAAGCCATTCAGGAGAATACCAAGGTATTGTATGTCGAGACAATGACCAATCCCACACTCAAGGTTTGTGACCTTTCTGCTATGGCAGAATTAGCCAAAGAGAACAACCTCATTTCTGTTGTTGATAACACATTCGTTTCTCCTTGGTCGTGCAATCCAATCGAAATGGGATTTGATATCGTAATTCATTCCGGAACGAAATATCTTGGAGGACATTCAGACTTAACAGCTGGTTTTGTAGCGGGTAAGAAGACACTTGTTGCCGAAATATTCCACAACAAGATATATCTCGGTGGAGCAGCAGACCCTCATATGTGTTATTTATTAGAGAGAGGAATGAGGACTTTACATGCTAGGATGCCTATCCATGCATCCAATTCTGCTGAAATAGCAAAGAGATTAGAAAACCATGAAATGATTGAGAAAGTAATCCATACTTCACTATCAAATCATCCAGACTTCGAGATAGCCAACAGAATAATGCCCAGAGGTAGTGGTATGCTTGCATTTGTAATAAAAGGAGGAGACGCATCTGCTCTTAAATTTATGAAATCTTTAGATTTAATTTTTGAAGCAACTAGCTTAGGAGGAGTTGAAAGTCTTGTTGAATGCCCATTCAATTCTAGTCATATGTTTGTCCCTGAAGAGGTTAGATTTGAAGCAGGCGTAGTTCCCGGGTTTGTGAGAATGAGTATTGGGATTGAAAATGTCGAAGATCTATGGAAAGATATCGAACAAGGATTAGATGCAGCTGCTGATTTACTCGCCACTAGAGCATAGTGGTTACTATGGACTCAGAACTTTTTGTCCAATTTCTAGTTTTTACCATAGCAATGTGCTTTTCACCGGGCCCAAATAATATTCTTTGTGCAGCGCATGGCTCACAGCACGGCTTCAAAGGTACTTTGCCTTTAATTTCAGGAATGGCTATTGGATGGTCTACATTAGGAATTTTTGTCGGAGGAGCAACTGTTTTTATCGAAAAAAATCAATCATTTTTTGATCTATTAACTTATTTTGGTGCAATATACATTGCGTATTTGGGGTATCAAGTTTTCAAAACCTCTCCGATGTCCGACGAGGAACAAAAAAGTACTAAATTAGGGCCGATTACTGGTATTATTTTACAAGTGGTTAATGGTAAGGCATGGATCCATTTTCTAGTATTGATGACCCAATTCGGTCTTTTATTCGGCTCAGGCTTTGGAGCGAAAGTCATGTTAGTCGGACTAAATCTTGTATTTGGCTTACCTGCTGTAATGACTTGGGCAGGTTTCGGTACTCAGTTGAGAAAATTATTCACGACTACTAAATCAGCTACAATGTTGAACAGAGGCATGGGCTTTTCTTTGATTGCTGTAGCAATTTGGATAGCACTTTGATTATTCATGGACTAGATAATTTTCCTGCACCGGATATCTCAGCTAATTTTTCCATAGCAACGATATAATCATTTCTTGCCCCTTCACTATTTTCATTCAGGATTTTTTCTGCTGATGTCCATAACATGTTTAATGCAGGGACCCAATCACTACCTTTGTCCCGGGAAGCCGAATCAAATCTCCAAGCGTCAGATTCTGTTCTATCGTGTACAACAAGCCAAGCCCATCCCATTGCAGCATCCAAGCCTTTTCCTTTTCTCGCTAAAGATACCGTAGATGCTACACCATCATCTCCAGCCTTTCTAATTAGTCTATCAGCAAAAGCGAGAGGATTCGGAAGTGAAACATTATTCCATGGCAAAGTATCCAATTTCTTTGCTGTAGAAAGATTATTTTTCAACTCTCTTAGAAATGCTCCAAAACCTTGTTTTCGCTGTAACTGTTTATTGTAAATTTCCTCTGCATCTTCACCCGTTAGCTCGAACATATCCTTCAGAATAGTGAGCCCATGATCTTTCCATAAAGAAACTAGTAAAGGGTGACAAGCATTTTCTTCAAACCTTACAACCTTTTCATCTAATTCAAATGTAAAACCATCTTGTCTTACATGTATTCCTGTTTCAAGACTATCTAAGACCGTTGAAATTGCATCTTTTTCGTCCTCACTTCCTGATAAAAAATCTAAGAAATCTTTCTTCGAATCATTGTCAAACCAATTATTCCCACTAACATAACCATCATCGATTGAATTTAAGATACTCTTACGACATTCTCTTCCCAATGAAGAATCTTCTAAAGCCATAGACATCCAAGCAAGTAAAATCTCATCTAATTTCTCTAATCCTTCAATTGGTAGTGACCTATCTTCCGGCCAACCTATCGGCCTCCACATCCACTCTGCCTTAATGATTTCAGAAATTTTTGGAGGAAGCATAGTCAGCGCTATTGATGGGACGAAACCCTCTTCAGTTTTAGCGAGAGAACTTTGGGATAATCCTGCTATGACGCCATTTTGAAAAGTGATTTTTAACCACCCAGAGTCTGTAAAAATATTATCTTTTACTGTCTCTTCATCTAGCCCCTTACTCCATCTTATCGTATCTCCAGTGAATTTAATTGAGGAGAATTCTAGAGCAGCCTCAATCCAACCTTCGGGTGATTTAGGACTTATTCCGGTGTATTCGTACCCATCTTTCCAAGAGAAAAACCAGTGTCCAGATTTTGCGTGCTCGTCCCAAACCAGCATTCTTAATTTGTGATTTTTATAATTTTGAATCGCTGCCTGGTGAGCCTGTTTTCCATTCCCCCTTCTAATAAAACTCGAAGTTCCATATATTGGATTATTGAATACTGCTACCGTCGAATGATCTCCGTCAAGCGCAGCTAACAAACTACCCGCCAAAGCCCGAGAAACCATACAACCGCGCCTTTTCACCATTCTTCTCGCTAACCATTTTCGATCATGACGTTTTTTAGAAACATATTCAATTTCTTTCAGACTGGCTGCCATCATATCTCTTCTAGGTCTTCCAAGCTCGACATTAATATCTGGTAAGAATATTTTCGGATCCTCTAAGAGAGCATCTAAATCATTCCCCAAGCGTTGTTGAATTTGTTTAGATGCCTGTTTAATACCACGCACTTTCACCTTTTTTCTACGATTTTTATCGCCAGGAAATCTAACTTCTGCGGGTGGGCGAGCCATGTTATACAATTATCGGAAACATCGCCCCCCCTTGAGTTCGTCGATTGAATGGTCAAACAATTTTCCTACGGTTAAAAGCATCAATTTCATTTTGATTCATATTAGAAGGTATAACTAAGCAATGAATCCACCCTTCACTAAATTTAGATATTTCAGATAAATTACCGGCAATTATATTTTGAGAATCTAATGAAATATCTGTAAGTAAAATACCATTCATATTTTTCACAGATAGTGTTTTTTCTCCACTAATCTGGATAATCTTTTCCTCCATTTTCCTCAACATTGTATATGCATCAATAGGACTCATAGGGGTTGGTTTTTCAATCCCCATCCCTGTGGGGTCCAAATCAAACAAAACAAGAGTATGGAGCCCATTATCATAATTTTTATAGATCATTTCAAGCGGAGAGGAGGGGAGATATTTTCCATAGGAATAAGGTATCGTGACCTGCCTCCCAAACCTGTAAGATTGTAATCCCGATAACGAGATCGCTAACGCAGTAGCAGTAATCCCTGGTATGAAATTAAAATTTATTCCTAAATCGGCACATCGCGCTTCTAAATCAATATGAGTAGTAGCTTGCAAGGGGTCCCCAACAACTAATAACGCCACAGGGAAATCTTTTGCCAACTTTAATAATTTATCTGGGCTTTCTACCTCGGGTCTCATAATTCGTTCCCAAGAACCTATGAACTCCTCCAATCTTTCTTCTTGACCCGGAGGTAAAATAGCAGTATATCCTTCTAAATACCTATTAGAACAACCTCTTGCAATATTGATTGCTTTTTTACTCATATGGTCTAAATTCCCTGGTCCTAAGCCAATGATCCACAAGCCAGCCGACAACCCCTCCTCCGTCATGGTGAAGGGGTCTAACCGAGTGCACATGATGAAAGTGATGCGACATTTACTAGTACCAAATAAAAAAGTACAAGATACTTTAACCGAGATTACTAAGTATGATTGGCTGTCTAAAGAGCATCGAATTTTTTCTTCAGAAGATGGGAAAAGCCGCCTTATTCCACTTTCTATTTCCGCAGATATAAATTTACCTAACCCCCTATCAGATTTTGAAATCATTTTCTCAGAAGGAAAACCAAATCAGGCAATCGACACAGACTGGTGGAATCATTTAGAAGAGCTAGTTGGGAAAAATACAGTAATTGAACATCAAGAGTCATGGCCTTCTTCTCATGAATTCTTTGGAGATATGATGATTGTTAGAATTGATGATAGTATCAAGAAATATACAACTGAAATTGCCAGAGCTAAATTGCTGTCGCATCCATTTATCAGATTGGTGTTATCAGATTCAGGCGTAATGGGCGAATTAAGAATTAGGGATTTGAAACCAATTGGGGCGCGCAAAAACTCGAAAATATATTTTGAAAACATTCCTTCCGAACTTACAAGAACAAAAGTCTCAGTTAAAGAATCTGGCAAATATATCTCTTGCGACCCTAAAATAGCTTATTATTCCACAAAACTCCAATCAGAGAGGCTTGAAACACTTCGTTTTGCTAAAGAATTACGTAAAGAACTAAATCGTCCTTTGGCTGTCTGTGACCCCTTCTGTGGAGTAGGACCAGCTCTTTCTACCTTGATCGGAGAAGAGGGTTTAGTTGACAAGATTCTAGCATCTGATCTTAATGAAGAAGCGGTCAAATTATTATTTGAAAATCTTCAAAGATGGGATAAACGCGAATATCCTTCCGAATCTACAAGAATTCAAGAATACTATGATAATAGGATAGTCGGACTAGCGGACGCGACAAAACTTTCTGATAATCCGGAATATTTTGGTAAGTGGGATTTAGTACTGGTTAATTTACCTCACAGAACAATAGAATTTCTTCCCCGATTAATCCCTTTACTTAATCGAAGAAATATTTCACTAATACGAGGTAGAGTAATTGTAGCAGAATCAGAAATTTCTTCTGCTAACGAAAAGATTAATCAAATTCTTCCACCTATCGTGGCCAACAAACCAAAACCGGAATTAAAAATTAAGAGGGATTACAGTAGTGCACTACGACTTTGCTCATTCGAAGCATGGATAGATAAGGAAGCGGCCTAATTTCCAAATTATTATGTGCATTGGGGCCTTCCGAAATATTGTATGGCTACGACGAGACTTTCGAAATTATTTATGGAATGGAAGAATGCTTCGAACAATAAAAAAATTACAGCATTATTTCTGACGTTTACCTTTATCTCCTCAATTGGTTACGTGGGAATCGGATATGTTGTTGCTTCGCAAGGCATTTCAGCAAATCCTGGTTGTGGAATGTGGGAATCAAATACTCCGGATAATTGGACTACTGATGATGATTGGGAAAGTTTCGAACCATGGAATGACTCTACTGAACGTATTGAAATAAGGAAAAATTTTGATGTATCCAATTATCAATATCAGTATGAAAACGTCTCTTTTGAACCTCGAGGAGAATCTGGAATAACTCTTCGTGGCTGGTACATCGAAGTAGATCCAAATGCTCCTGTGGTTATACAAACACACGGAATGCCTCAGAATGGAAAATGTAAACCAGAGATGTTACTTATGCAAGGGTATCTGGCAGAGGCCGGAATCAACAGTCTTTCATTCGATTTGAGAAATTATGGAAATAGTGATGTAGATAGTGATTATATCAGCATAGGACAGAAAGAATATAAAGATCTCTTAGGGGCTTACGATTGGTTAATTTCTGAAAAACAATATTCTCCAGGGGAAGTTGGTATGACTGCTATTTCTCTTGGTGGAGGTGCTGCAATAGCATTTGCTGATGAACCCGGAATAGGTGCGTTATGGTTAGATAGTGCGGTTTTGGATTTTCCTTTAGTAATCAAAAATGAATTAGAAAGATTAGGATTTCCATCTTTTTTCGCAGGACCTGGAGTTAGAGTTGGAGGATGGCTTGCAGGAGTTAGCCTCACTGAACGCTCCCCATTAGAAGCGGCTGAAAATGCTGGAGATCGCCCGGTATTCCTCACTCATGGAAAAGAAGATCCAAGAGTATCAATACAACATTCGCAAACATTTGAAGAAAGAATGATTTCTAATGACGCTAATGTTACAACATGGTATGTTGAACAAAGAGGACATGTAGATGCCTTGTGGGGAAATTCCGAAGAATATAAATCAAAATTAGCTGACTTCTTTGGTAATGCTCTAAATTAGTTGTTTAAGTGGCGCCCCGACCGGGATTTGAACCCGGGTCGCAGCCTCGACAGGGCTGCATGATAGGCCACTACACCATCGGGGCAGTAGCAACACGACAAAGGTAGTGTATTTCAAACGCACCCATTACAAGGTTGCAATTTCGAAGCCATTTAATGGGATAATTCATGACCCTATTGCATTTCGATAGCATCATGCCTGAGGAGAAATTGATTATCGATGTTATCGATAACGGAGGACAATGGACTCACAGGGAGTGGCGCATGTTAAGATATCTAGGGGTCGACACCCAAATTCAATCGAATAAAACCCCACTTTCTGAGTTAAGAAAAGTAGACGGTTTAATTCTTTCAGGAGGTGCTGCAAGAGTTGGATTAACGGGAGAGTTAGGTAACTGTGGCGAATATTTAACTCTAAATGTTCCTATTTTAGGAATTTGTGCCGGACATCAATTCATGGCAGGATATTACGGCGGTAAATCACAAGAAGCTCCTCGTCCAGAATTTGGAGCAGCATCAATAGAATTAATTAATGGGGGAGGAGAATTATTTATTGGAACCCCCGACAAACAAGGAGTTTGGGAGAGTCATAACGATGAGGTTATTGATGTTCCTGATGGTTTTAGAATTACAGCAGTAAGTGATAATTGCGCTGTTCAGGCTATGGAGAACGATACAAGCGATCGTTTTGGGCTACAATTCCATCCAGAAGTGAATGACTCAGAGTATGGTGCTAAGATTTTTGAAAACTTTGTAGCAATATGTTTGAGGGCACGCAACAGTCAATAATTCAACCACAGATTGAAGAAGGGTGCGCTAGTCGGCGGGTTTGATGGCAAAGAGCGCTGAGAGACTAATTCTTCACAAATGCCGCCAGTGCAACCGTACTGATAGAAGACCATGGAGTGAAACAGAGCTACCTAGATGTAACCATTGTGATTCAGCAATGGACCCTTTAGAAATTCGATACAAGTGCCTTCGATGTGGTGAATTAACTTGGACAGAAGCTGGTTCCACTGGAAAATCATGCAGATCATGTGGTTACAGAATATTTGTTAAACCTCGTAAAGGTGGCCGCCACAAGATTTTGAAAGCAGAATAAAAATCGTTCAATTCAATAACTTCCACTTTGACGATATGTTGTGGCAAGTTGGCTTAGTGAACATTCTCCTCGAACTTTTGAGGAACTCTCTATACCTCAGAATTTACGTAATTCATTAACTTCTGCTAGTTTATCGCCAAATCCTCCAAACTTACTAATCACAGGTCCTGCTGGTGTTGGAAAAACAGCGTCTTGGAAATTAGTTGCAAGACAAATGCTTGGTTCAGGTTGGGAATCTACGACACATGTTTTACAATGTCGAGATTTAGCAAAATCTAGTGGTGCTATGGCCAAGTTTGAAAATTTTTTAAGACCTGGTGGTACAGATTCTTCAGATACATTAGCAGGACGCATGTCTTTGGATGCCTTTGATCGAGGAATTATTCAAACTACAGAATCTGATATTCCTCCTGCAGGACGAGAAATAGAACTTCTGGAAGGACAAATCCCAGTTAGCAGAGTTATTGTTTTAGAAGACGCAGATCATTTAGGACATATTCGACAGGCATACCTTCGTCGTATGATGGAAACCGTTGGAAATGCTTCCAGATTTATTTTAATTGCTAGAGCTCCAAGTAGAATTATTGATGCATTAAGATCTAGGACTCAAATGATAAGAATCCCGTCAACATCTAATGAACAATTAATTTCAACTTTAAACACTATTTGTGATGTAGAAAATATTGAAAAAAATGAAGGAGTGATTGGTGATATTGTATATGTATGCAGGGGCAATCTCAGAAAAGCAATTTTTACACTGGAGATGCTTGAATCTAGAGGATTAGCACTAGATAGATCTGCTGTACACAAATTGGTTCAAGCAACAACATTACAAGCGGGTAGACACCTTCTCGAACTCGCACTGCGGGGAAAAGTTGTAGAGTGGAAGTGGGAGAAAAAGAATGGCAGAAATAAAAAAGTACTTTCCGGGGCAATTGCAGAAATTGATAAATTAATGAATGAATATGGATTAGATTCTGAAGATGTCATTTCTCAGATTCATGAAGTAGTCATTGGTAGAAGAATTTCGATTACCGATAATCTAAGATGTGAAATATTGAATGCATTGGCAGAATGTGATAGGAATTTACAAAATTCAATGCATGCCCGAATACCATTAGAGCAATTTCTTCACCGTGTTGCAAAGGCTGGAAGAAGTCACGGACTAGCCTTTTCTTAGTGGCGGGCGATCCAGGATTTGAACCCGGGTTCTCGGCTTAGGAGGCCAAGGTGATATCCAGACTACACTAATCGCCCGTCTATGCGAGAGCATGTTCTTCAAGAAATGTGATGGTAATGAAAAACCTATATTTTACAAAAAATCTTCCGATGGAATCAAGGATATTGACTACTTCGTAGAGTCGTGACTCCGTCCCAAGAGAGGCTCCCCACTCCATATGCAGAGACAACTATTGGAGAAGATAAGGCATTTTCAAGAAGAATCCAGAGAATTGATTCTCAGAGGAGATTCTGGACATGGATATCAACTATCAGATACGCTCCTTCAATCCGCTTTTGGTTTTCAATAGCAGCCCCTGCCTCGGCGGGAGTAATCCTGACCGACTGGGAATATTCTTCTTTAGAATTAGCAATTACAATATTTGTGATTAATTTCCTCCTTTTGATACCTCCGAATATTTCTTCGGTATTTGCTAGGATGTCTGCTAGGCACCGTCTCCAATTAAGAATCGGAGGGCTCAAATCTAAAGAAGCATATCCAGGGGTTGAAAGAATACTTAACACACTCCATGAAAGAGTCCTCAGGGAGAGAGTGAGACTATTTTCCTCATTGTTAGCAGCAGCATCTCTATTTGCAGTATGGGAAATCGAAACAGGATATATCTTAGGGCAAATTTTGATTAGTTTTGCTGTAATTTTAGGAATTATTTGCTGGTTGAATACCTTTTATCTAGAAGGATCTATACCTATGCGTTCTAAACGCTTCCCTCTTCTTTCTTTACATGCTCCTACACTACATGATAGCATATTGGAAAGAGTACTAACAGATGTATTGGTTGCACACTTAGATCCAGAGACAGCAGGTAGTTGGGACGATTGGTCCAATGGATTATCAGATAAGGTAAGAGATGGAGTTGAACCAGCAGCTGCCTTGGAGCATATGCTGGCGGCATTGCATTTGAATGCTAGAAATTTATTAAATAAGGAAGAAATGTTGCAATCTATAAAAGAAGTATACAAAATTTCTGCGATGGATTACCTAACAGATTCAGAGAATAAGATCAATATAAACACAATTCAAAGATTATTGGCACATACTAGAGCATGGCAGCCAGGCTTGTTCCGATTAATTGACAGGTTGCATGACGCATCAAAAAATGGTGAGTTAAGTCTTAATGAAGATAATTGGAGGATGGATTTAGATATACCACCAAGATCCTCTGATGGACAATCTGATCTTTTTGTAATGGTTCACAATGGCAGTACATCTGATATGACAATCGAGGTTGAAGTTGTCACTGCTCATGGGGAGCCCGAGGTTCAGACTTTGAGAGTACCATGTAGAAAGACGGAGACTAAGCAAATAGTTACGCTGGACGGGTTATTAGATGCAGCATTAGTATTGTGGATAGGTGTTGCTTGGCCTAGTACTGTTTCAGGTCCTCACCCAGTACAAGTAACGATAAACGGAGATGATGGAATCACTCTTTCATCTACTGTAATGCATACCACTCTCACATCCAGCCTTCACCCAGAAAGTGCGGGAGTGAGGATGACTGATGCGGCTGAAGCAGTTAGGAAATTAGCACTTTCAGTTTCAGAATAATCTCAAAAATGAAACCTGTCAGTGCGTCATCTTCTTGAGAAGGAATCTTTTCGAAGAGTCCGAGAGACCATGGAATCTTGGGATGTTGTGATTATCGGTAGTGGTCCAGCAGCGCTTCGAGCAGCAATAGCATCATCAGATGCAGGAACAAAACCGATTGTTATTGATAGTAAAAGTATAGGTTCAGGTTCAGGACTTTCGCCCGTTAGTGGTCTTGCCGCATCTTTTGATGAAGTCGACTCTACGGCTCATCGTGAAGACACAATATTTGCAGGTGGTGAAGGAACCAATAAATCTGCTGCGGCTAGAGTTTGTGGAGAAGCAATGAATGTTTTAGCAAACTTAGAGAATTGGGGATTAGTGTTGCAAAGGAGAGATGGAGGCCTCCCATTCGCAGCATCATGCCAAGGGCATAGTCGACCACGACTTGTTGGATGTGGAGATTCCACATCTCGTGAAATCACTAGAATCTTGGAAGAGCAGGTAATCAAAAGAGGGATAGTTAGACGGGCCGATTTACAAGTCTTATCTTTAGTAATGGATAGTAAACAAGTACGTGGAATAACGGTTTTAGATATTCAGTCAGGGCAAACATTTGGCATACAAGCAAAGGCAGTAATCTTGGCAACAGAGGGTTATCAAGGACTTTGGAGTAATATTTCAGAAGGCACAGGAACGGGAGTTTCATTGGCTGCTTCTGCAGGAATTAAACTTGAGGGAATGTCGAATATTTCCAAACATCATTTAACAGTAAAAGGCACAAATTTACATTTACCAGTAGATATCTTAAGTGCTGGTGGCAGATATAGAAAAGATTCAGGCGAAGATTTAGAAATTGGTGCAGAAAAAGATGACGGTAATTGCATCCTAGATCTCAGAGCTCTAGAATCGGACGCTAAAATTTGGTACGCTCAAACAATTAGAAGAATCGAAGAAAGAACTGGTCTGAATATTAACTCTGAAGTAATTCCCGTATATTCTTCCGTAGCATTCACTTTAGGGGGCGCCCCAGTAGATGAAAATGGTAGAGTAACATTCAATTCTCAAAAAATGTGGTATACCGGACTTTATGCGGCCGGAAGATCGGCCAACACCGGAATGCATGGAGATGGCTACCTTCCAGGAAATTTACAATTAGAAGATTTAGTTACTGGCGAGGCGGCCGGTAACCATGCTGGCGAATGGGTCAAAAATACGAATTTTGCTGGAAGCCAGAAAATAGAAAAAGAGATTTCTAAAGTTTCAAAAAATATAGAAAATTATTTTTTGGATGAAGGGCAAACAATTGGAGAAGCATCAATACATCTTTCTAATTTAGTCACTAACATACAAAACAATAGCGAAATTGATGTAAAAACATTGAAAGAAACTAAGATATCATTGACAGATCAATCCAGAGTAATGAATACAGAACTTCTTAATGCTATACAGATCAAATCAATGGCGCCAATCATTGAAGCAATTTCCAAATCGGGTTAATGATATAATGTCTGGAAATGGGGAAACTATTTTCAATTTAATATTATCAGGAGAAATTCCTTCTCATAAAATTTACGAAGATGATTCTGTTTTTGCTTTTTTAGACATAAACCCTATTTCTCGAGGCCATACCTTGGTAATTCCCAAAGAAAATTCTCCTACAATGGATAGTCTTTCTGAAGACGCAGCATCCTCATTGGGACAGGTTTTACCGAAAATTTGTAAGGCAATAATGAAAATCACTGGAGCCAAAGACTACAATATTATACAAAATAATGGGGAAAATGCAGGACAAACAGTACCCCATCTTCATTTTCACATAATACCCAAATATCCAAATTCAACTCATTCCTTTGTTTGGAGACCGAAACCAATAGATCATTCCGACGCTGGAGAGTTATCAAAAGCAATATTAGAAGAATTGGAACTCGCAAGGCCGTGAATGGTTCAGAGAGTGCTCCTGAAATTATGCCAGAATTGTCGGCAGCAGCTCATAAAATAGATATTAAAAAATTAGAGAAAGCACCATATGATCATACAGGAAAACATCCAGGAAATAAATACTTCAGTAATCTTTTGAGATTAATGATTAATGTGGGGAACTCAATTATATTCAGAAATTTTGATTCTGATAAAATACCTCCGAACAATGGCGGAAGAATTTCAATAGCTACTCATATTAATGGATTAGTCGATCCTAGTTTAATGATAATAACTCAGGAAAAAAGAATTATTTCTTTGGGACGTCATGACCTGATAACTGGCCCAGTCATCGGATGGTGGTCCAGGAGAAATGGAGCCCAACCAGTTCTTAGAAAAGCAGAAATTGAAGCTGGAGTGAGTGATGAAAACTTTGCCAGAAAAATAAATGATAGAAGTATGTTGACAGTTGCTAATTGTTTGGCCGGAGGTCATGGTGCAGTAATAATGCCAGAAGGTAAATCTCACCAAGACTCTAAGCTTCATGCTTTGAGAACCGGTGCAGCAAGAGCAGCATTGGTATCAGCAGCAATCGCAAAAAAAAGAGGAAAACCTGCACCTGTTATACAACCAACAGGACTTCATTGGGAAAGACATTACTGGTTTAGGACTAAGAGCTACGTAGAATATACAGATCCAATTGATATAAAGTTAGTTTTTGATGATGAACAGTCTTCACGATTAGCCGCTGGCGAATGGATTGAGCCACCAGCATCAGCAGTGAATGAACTGAAACAAGAAATGTATCAAAAGTTATCTCCTATAACACCTGAAGCACCTGATTGGGAAACATTCCATGCGTGGAAATTAATCGCTCATCTCAAAGCCAATCATGACAAAACTCCTCTAGAATCTCTTAAACAAGAAGTACATTTTACAAGACGTATTAGAGAAGAAATTAATGAAACTGCAAAATTTAAAGAATTGATTCCCGATGCAATCAATGCTGCACAGATATTAGAATCACGTAATTTGGACCCTAATTCTTTAGATAAAAATAATCAATTAAAAACGACGAATTTTTCAGCAATAATTACAGGATTTATTGGTATATTATTAATGCTAACATTTTCTATCCCTGTAATAATTGGATCTGGTATTCAGTCTATACTTGCTCGCTATATGGTGGAAATGAGTGATGAAGGCTTAGACGCAAGAACAACATACTTTTTCTTGGCGGGTATGTTTTCTCCAGTAATTTTTTGGCCACTAATATCCCTTTTAGTGATTCTATTTTCAGAGATAAATATCTTCTCTTTACAAGGATTAATGATTTTTATATTAACTATATTTGGATTTTATATTTCTTCTTTAATATTCTTATTCGGTTACGATCTTTGGACTAAGTACAGAAAAACAGTAGCAGTTAGTAAATTTTCTACATCCTCGGCCGGACAAGAATTCAATATTTTAATCGAAAAAATGAATATTCAATTAGCACTTCTCAAATAGGTTGACTGTAAACACTACTTATGGACGCAACCGCGGCAGCTGATGAGATTCGAAAATGGCTTACCAGTGAAAAATTGGAAACACGCGAAGTTCAAGATAATCAGAACTTCCTTCATCTCCACGTCCGATACCCTCCAACTAAAGCAGCCCATTTATTCAATGTTGTAATCCCTAAGAATAGGAATTTAGTCCTAATTTATTCTATAACTAGGGTTGATGAAGGCCAACAATTAGAAATGAAAAACCATTATTTAGATGATCAACTTGGATGGAAAACATGGCTCCACGAGACTAGAATACTTTTGACACAAGCAAATTTAGATTGGGTGCTCCATATAGGCAAAAAGGACGAAAATGAGCTTGGCCCTCTTCAAGCATTCAACCTCTCTCGACCAATCTGGTTTGATGGATTAACACAAAATGAGTTTATGCATACAATGAGAAAAGTATGGTTAACAAAATTATCTTTAATTCACAAAATAAAGTTTGGATATGGTCCCGGGACTGGTAAACCCGGACCAGTCGACGACTGGCCGAAGAAGTCGAAAAAAAATCCACGAGAAAAAAAATCAAAACATGAAAAGATGGACATAAATTTTGATGAAACAGGTGGTTTTGGCCGTAGTTTCGATAGAGACGAATGGGCATAATACTTTTTTTCAAAATGACCCGTAAGGGTCGAGGTTAAGTATGGAGAATGTTCGAATTGCTCTGTTGCAGCACATGCTGAGGTGAGTCTATGGATAGAAATAAGATGAGAAGTAGCGTAATTATGGTTACATTAATGGTAATGGGAGTATTTGTTTCAATGGTAACTCCGCAAGTAACGGCCAGTGAAGTAGTACTAACTGAAGCGGTTCAAATTGTGAACGGAGGAAGCCAAAACGATAGAATGGTGGCTTTGGATTCAGACTCAGAAGGAAATGTTCATTTTGTATGGAGTAGAAATACTCAGCACCTATATTACAAGCTAGTCGATGCTAGAGGCGAGACTTTAATTGATGAGACTCAAATTTCTAATGCTGGACAAAGTAGAGCCTGGCATCCAGACATTGCAATAGATGATAATGACAGAGCACATATTGTTTGGGCCGATAGAACTGGAAATTGGGCAATTAAATATACAGTCGTAGATCCTTCTCAAGATGATCTTGACGGTGGAGTAGCAATTGATGCCTCAATTTCAGTAATTGACGATTTCGAAGTCTCTCGTCATACTCAGAATAGAGATTGGCCGGCTATCGATGTGGACTCTCACTCCAACGCTCATATTGTCTGGGAAGATTCATATGAACCACTAGACAAGTATTACCAACAACCTCAAATTTACTACGCAATGATTGAGGCTGACGTAGTAGCAAGAACAGCAATCGTAGCAGTCGATGAAACCCTACTTACTCCAATTATTGGTCACAAAGGTCACCCTGATGTAGCTGTAGATTTGGACGATTTTGTCCAAGTAGTTTGGGATGACACACGCGGTGGAAAAGTAGAGATGGTTGTTCCCATTGATACATCTGGTTCAATGAATGCAGAATGGGCTGATATGTGTGCGGTTTTCTATGGTGGTTCTTTCGCTAGTGGATATAACTTTGAAGGATTAAAACCAATGTTAGAAAGGGCAAATATGACAGTTTATGAAACACTGTATGCCTTGAGTGGAAATTGGCCTTCTGCAGCGACTAGTGGTAATTGTGCTACTGCATATGCAACCGGAGGTAGTGGAAACCAAGGTCCGCGCACAACTTCCTTAGGACTTCAACCGAATGATGATTCTGGTGGAATTAGAGAATTGACAGAGGTAGTTTATGCCAATGGAGCAATTGATTTACCACAGGATGGAGGATACTACAGTGAGTTTTGGGGGCCAGCCTCAACATGGGCTTGCATGTCATGGCATGATAACCAAGGAAATGTACCAGGAAATCCTCCCACAGTTCTCGATCACAAATGGAACCCGAATGCAACTAAGATTGTAATTCCTATTTCCGATGAAGGTCCCTATGGTGGAGACCCCGCTACAGATGCAGATGATACTCAATCAATCCTTGAAGCACATAATGCATGCGTTACAGCAGGAATTATCCCAATCCCTCTTTTAGCAGCAGGATTCGGTAGCGGATCCACAGACGTAGGATCTCATATGATGGATTTGGCCCAATGTCCCAATGGATTTACGAGCCTTAACGCTAGAACATGTAATGGTGCAACACTGGCATTAACCAATGCTGAAGGAATGATGTATAGCTTCCCTACAGGTGCAGCTAACCAAGCAGAGATGCAATTGATGGTCGAAGCATTGGTATACTTATCAACAAACAATTCTAGAGAAATTTTCTTGACGGTCTTAGATCCACTAACACTTCTTGAATCTCCTTGGCCTGGTTGGCAAAAAGGGGACTCTGGAACTTATGTTGACCAAACAGCAGATAGATATATCGAAGATTTAGGTGCATCTCCTGACGCGCTTGGATATGGGCATTTAGTTGTAGTGAATGATACCAGAGTAACACTTAATGACGCATATAGTTTACATCCAGCAATTGCAATAGATAATTCAGGAAACACTCATGTTACTTGGATGGATGGAAGAGCATATGGATTTGATATTGATGTAAATTACGAGGTTTATTATACACGTTTACGTTTAAGTTCTGCAGGAGCATGGGATGGAGTTAGCGAAGGATTACCCTCGTACGCAATTAAGCAAATTTCTGATGCTGCAATTTCTAATGTTGAAGGTTACGAAGGATTAGCTCCTGATCGTCCATTTGGAGCAAATTCTCACATGCCATCAATTTTAACAGACTCATTCGATAATGTCCATTTAACTTGGTTAGATAATTACAATGGTTCTCAAGGTGAGACTTTGATGTACACTCGCCTCAATCATACAAACAATGATTATCCAACAGGTTTCCCTTTGAATTCTATTGCATCATCGATATTCGACCCTTGGGAATTACTTCCAATCACTGAATGGCAATCAGATAAATTAGGCCCTAATTCGCCAGCACTTCCTGAGTTAGGACAGCCTCCCGCTTTCGCAAATGACATGGGGAGTGGAGCCCACGTAGGATGGTCTGATACGAACAAATGTAATGATGAGAATAACGGTGGAGTGTACACATTATGTTATGTCCACATTCTTACAGGTTTAGTTGACGTTTCTTTAGCTGAAGATGAAACTTTCTATCACACTATAGAACCCAGCGAGCAGACTACTTACAATATGTCCATATCTAATCCAACACCCGGCCCTGCAGACTTAGTTTCGGATATCTTTTCTTTAGCTGTAGAAGGTGTTCCAACTAACTGGAGTGCCAGCATATTCTTTGCTAGTAACCATACGCCTATTTTTGATTCTACCCCTGTATCTTTGCAGGGTGGAGAAAGTCTCAATTTGTACATGAGAGTTAGGGCGCCTACAATTTATCAAGCGCATCATGATGAGTTGGCAACTATAAAGGTCACAGCAGTATCTTACAAAGATCCTGCCATTAGAGATGAAGCAATTACTCTTACTTTGATGGATGTAGTCCATGGAATTGAGTTAGACACGAGTCATTTCCAAGCAGATGTAGAGCAAGGACAGCAGGCAACGTTTTCGATATCGATAACGAATACAGGAAACGTGTATGACACGTTTGCGTTTTATGACCCAACAACTCTTGAAGGACAAACCGAATGGGCTTTACCTTTCGGTTGGGGCGTAACTTTCCCTACTTCTCTATCTTTAGATCCAGGTCAATCAATGACTAGGAATTTACAAATTGATGTCCCTACTTCTCAAGAACCTGGGACATTTGTAATCTACTTGAAGGGATGGTCGACGGGTGAACCAGTATTGTCTGTAGACAAAGGAACGTTTGATATCCTAGAATTATGGGTTAATGTATCTATCAAGAGTACAGGAAATATTGTATTTGAACTAGGTGAGACTACGAAACACGTTTTACCTGGAGAATGTTCAGAATTTGAAATTGAAGTTACGAAGAACTTCACACCGGGGCATTTAGTGTTTACAACACCGGGAGGTCCCGATGAAAAACCAGAAGGAGTTTCAGAGCAAACTTGGCGATTCGACCACTGGACAGTAAATCTTGATTTCTCAGAAGCTCCGGGAGGAAATAGTATACCTCAAGAAACTCCGCGTTATTGGACAGTAGATACGCCTAGAACAGTTACTGCAGAAATGTGTGCACCATTTAATGCGACAGCAGGAATTGGCGATTCTGTAACTGTCAAAGCTTCTTTGGATGGAGCTCCTAAAGTCAGAGATTCGGTAGTCCTTGTAACTAATGTAATACAAAGATATGATCTAGAAGCAAGTACTGAGACCATTCTCTCACTATATCCTGGACAAGAGTTCCAACTTGACACGATAATTGAGAACACAGGGAATGGGGCCGATCGCTATGACATGGCAGTAGGCTCTATTACCGATCAGAATGGGAACTCTGATGTTTGGGACATAGTAATCCCTAGGATTCTTTTCCAAGAACTAGATAGAGACGAATCTCAGCAAATCCCAATAATGATAAATGTTCCAGAAGAGACATTAGCTGGACAATATACTATAGTAATAGAAATATTCAGTGAAGAATCCTTTGAAGGAACTAAACTTAGAGATTTAGTCACATTACAGGTAGAAGTGATTGAATTCCATGATATGAGAATCACCGTTGATCCAACCGTTGAAAGTAGAATAAAAACCACTGCGCCAGGCAGGGTAGTCAGATTTACAATGAATGTAACTAACTTTGGCAATGTTGCAGATCAACCTACTGTGCATAATCATACAGTAGCTGCTACAGGATGGGATTCGAGCCCGGGTTTGAACTCTCTAAGCGATTGGAGAATTGATTATGCGCTGTTAGAAGGATTTGGTTCAGAATACCCAATTGAAAGACCTTGTGTGGTTTTGATGCAGGGAGATCCCATACCAAATGATGGTTGTTACAAGGATTCTAAAGGGCGAATCACCCTTCCGATTATGCCTTCATACACTACATTACAGTTAGTAGCAATAGTTACGATAGACCCCACAGCGGCCCTAGCAGATAGAGAAATAGGAATCAAGTTAAAATCAAGCTTTGGAGATTCATTAGCAGGGGGAGATTTCGATGAAACAGCAATTTGGGATGACTCTTGTACTATTGATATGAATGGCGATGGTTTCCCAGATAATTACAGGCCTAATTGTGACACCAATGAACAAGTCCTAGAACTAAGACTTAGAGCACCTGATTTACAGATTAAGGACGTATCCGTTGGAAAGAAGAAAGGAAATATTGGAGATATGCTTTCAGTGACTGTTCAGATAATTAATGACGGTAACTCCCATGCAACAGACGTGAATGTAATTTTATGTGTAGACCAAACCGAGAGCTCAATAAAGAAAAATGGTTGTCACGAAGAAAACGTAGCATATAGACAATTAATCGAAGCTATAATGCCAACAACATCTGATGAGGATACACCAATGATCACTCTTCTTTACTTAGTAGAGGCAGGAAATCATGAGGTAGTAGTTGTGGTAGATCCTGAAAATATCATTGTCGAAACTGATGAGAAAAATAATTTTGCTAAAGTTCCAGGAACAATGGGATCAAATAATGGAATTCTGGATGTAGGTGTTGAAATAGTAGCCAGATACTCTGTTCCAGCTATAATTCTTGGAGCAACATTTGCATTAATTGCAGTTGCAGGCGTAGTAATGTACGGCAGAAGAATGGAGGCTTTAGATAGATTTGCAGAAAAAAGCAGTATGATGGCAAATCTTGATGATAACTCAGATACACAATTTTGAGTACTATTGATTACCATTTATTACTTGATTAGCCACCAAGGAAGAGGGGTATCCTTGTTTGCAGAAACGAAATTATCATTGTTTATTACGAAGTCTTTCATTAACCGATCTCGTATATTTTCCATGATATCTTCAGCCTGAGATTCTTGAATTCTTAGATTTTGTGAAAATATATCTAAATCTAAAGGTCTTCTAGGTTGAGTCATCATTTCTCTAGCCATAATCCTCTCTTCATATGACTCAGCATTTTCTATTACTTCTTTTGACGTTTTCATCATTATTTGCTGATGAAGGGCAATAATTGCATCTCTCTGTTGGTCTATTTTTTCAAGAGAGGTATCTAATTCAGATAAAATATTCATTGCTTCAGACATTGATAATTCTCTTCTCGTTCCTAAACTGTCAATTATAGAATCTAGTTCTTTAGGCAATTTATTTGATAATCTCATAGGGCCACCAGCAGGAATTGTTCGGTGTTCTGCTCTAAATAATTCTGGGCCTAAGTCTAATCTTAGTGAAAATGATTGGTTCACTTTATACATTTTTTTCGGTGGGCCGCCTTTCTCAGAAGGAACAATTTCAGCTTCAATAAATCCAGCTTTTTCTAGGACTTTAATGTGCTTCATCACCGCTTGTTGACTGATATCTAGTAACTCAGAGAGTTGCAATGGATAATGAGGCTCTCTCACCAAGTGTTGTAAAATACTCCTTCTAGCCCTATTTTCTAGAATTGTCATAGCCTCATTAAAGTCCATGTTACTTACCAACCTGAAGTTGGGTAGTTAGGGGGTATCTAAAAACCCATTTAATGATAAGAAATTAAAAAATAGTTTTTTTTCTAATCACCATCATCCCAATTTTTCCATTTTCCATCATTTTCTTGGAAAGTTTCATCTTCCTTGACTTCATCATGAATCTCGAGATTTTCTTCTGAAATATCATCGTCCAATGGGAGTGTCTCAATAGTTTCTATCCTGCTTAAATCAACAAAAGGAGACGGAATTTCATCATCGGCTGTCGAATTGTACTGTTTAAACAACTGATCTGTAGTCGGAATCTCTTCTCTAATAATCATTTTTTGTTGTGGTTTATTCTTTCTTTTCCAGATTACCAGTCCGCCGATTAATGCAATCATTCCTAGTGGGAAACCAAAGCAACAACTAACCATTGATATTATTATCATATTATCTGAAATTAAGCTAGATTGTATCTTTAAATCATCTAAAATCCATAGTGTATTATTTCCTTCATTTATTAACTGATATTCTGCATTATTTGGAACATCAAAAATCAATATAGGTACGTAAACCAATTCACCATTTGAATTTGGTCTTTTATTCATTTTTTCTATTGAATTTGGTACTATACCAATAATTTCCTGCCCCTCTTGATCGATTAATTTAATTTCATTTTCTAGTAATTCATTATCTTCTAATGCAACAACGGTGTAAAATCCAATCTTCTTTAATTCTATATTTTCTTCTTCTCCACCATCCAACTCTAGTAAATTATTTTCTTCAACATTCATTTTTTCAATAATTCTATCTGTAGATTCTCCATAAGTTCCTACAAAAACTAAAATTAAAACTATAGAAAGTCCGGTTAAGCGCTTAATCCAGACTCTGGCGCCCCCCTTCATAGTTAGTAGCCAGTAGCGTCCCCATTTCAGATTTGGCAATCAATAACCTAAACCAATTTCTGTGAGTTTCTCTGGGAGATATGTGTCTGTAACGAAATCAAGCCCATATTTTGCCAGTGATTGCTGTTCAGCCTTTTTCCCGATTTCCTTCATTAGATTAATTTGATCTTTCCAATATCCAGAATTAAAACGTGGGTCGGTCAGTTCCGAATCTAAAGCACTGATATCCTGTTTGGTCAAATCGTCGCTTGGTAAATCATAAGCCAATATATCATCTGCTGTAATCCCCAAATATTGTGCACCTTTTGTGGCCAAATATTCAGAAATATGGGCTGTTTTAATGGCCCCATAAGCAATACTGGCATAGATTCTGAAAGACCAAGGGTCACAATCCGCAAATACGATAATCGGTTTATTCCATTCTTTACTCATTCTTTTCATGATTCTTCTAGTAGATCTTGCCGGCTGTCCTTTAAGATGAATCAACGCACAACGGGCTTCCTCATCAAAACCATTTTCTACAAGCCTATCAAACATACCTCCTGTTTCAATAGCCATTATGAAATCGACATCTTCTTCAACCAAACTTAATTTTTCAGATTCTACATTGTAAGGGACTCCATAACCAGAATCTCCCACATCATCTCTACAATTTATTCTCATCCAGTCTCCTTTACGATTTCTTTCTTCAAACGTAACATTCCCTATTATTCTAGCACCATCTTCTTCAGGACGCAACTTGAAATCTTCTCTTAGGCACTTAGTTACAATCTCTAAATCTTCAGCTAGATTATTACTTTCATTTTGTGAACCAAATTTTCCATGGCCCCATGCTTCACTAATATAGTACATTTCTCTTAATGTGGAGGATTTCCCTGAATCTATCATTTGCTCAATAAATTCTGTTACATGTAACGACCTCAACAATTGTCTTGCAGATCCAAGACTTGTAGCATCTCTGGTACTTTTTTTCTTCCCATATTTATAGACGCCTAACCTATTATCAAATCCAATATTTGTTTTCGCTCTAACGGGAAGAGTCATTGAAGGAGGCACACCTTTTTCCATTTTATTGTGCATTTCTGCTGCGATTCCTTTCAATGCTTCTTTTACCTCATCTTTCGTTTTTCTTTGTCCAACATCAGTCATTCAGAAACCTCCTCATAATCAGCAAAAATATTGATACTATCAGAAGCCTTTTCATTATCTTTTTCTAAAAGTTCAACCTCTCTTACAAATCCGTCAATTTCTTGATTTCCAGATTCAGAAATTTCATTTCTAATTGCAACTAAGGCCTCACTTTTTCGTATTTCCTCTAATATTTTTTCATCAATCTTGGTCGCGCCAATAATATCTCCATTCCCTCTGAAGAAAATATCAGTATCCGTCCAATCTCCTTTACTAAGCCCTGAAAGCGCAACATCAATTGTCGTAGAAGTGCCCGGATTTAGAGTATCAAGACGCCAAGCCCAAATCCCTCTTGCTTCTTTTCTGCCTCCATTGGAATTTTCGACCATTGAAATATTTTCATTTTCGGGCCATTTTAGTAGAATAGTGTAAGCACGAGCTCTTGCTGTATAATTAAAAATTTTAATTGAGCATGTTGCGAGCTTTCTTTCTTTATCCCAGCCTAATTCTTCTTCACAAAATACTGCATTCATTATTTGAGTTATTACTGGTGCTAAATCAGGTTCATTTCTTCCTAGTATTTTTGACGTCTTCTTAGCAATTTCGGGAAGAATAACATTTACCAATTCGAATTTTTCCTTTGCCTTCTTCCTTTGATCTTTTTTCTTTAGATGATTTTTCAAACCTCTTCCTACTTCTAAAAGTCCTTTTCTGATTTCATCAAAAACTTCTTCATTATCTGCTACTGCTTCTTTTGCTTCACTAGTAAATTGGACGTTAGTCGATGCTAAATGTATCAATACAGCAGCTGCACCCTTAGGTAACCCTTTACCTCCCGGATGATCTAAACCATATCTTTTCCAATCAATAGATTCTATTGCTTTGGTTAGTGCACATCCTCCCTGTTGATACATTAATGGCACTCTATTGGCAAATCTCAACACTTCAATAGGTCCATCTGCCGAAATATCGCCTCCGAAAACAAGGCCTACCTCTATCTGAAATGGATTGCCTTGACTAACCGTTGGAAGTCTCGTAACAGTCGATGCAAATCTTGAATCAATGGCCTTTGACAGTCCTTTCTTAATTAATAAATCATCAATTGGAGATAAGCAATCGGTAGGTGGAGGAAGTAACTTTACTTTTTGGAAAGATGAAATTAGTTTTTTTGCATCATCAGCATTAATTCTTTTTGGGACCCTATCGTCTTCAATTTCAGAAACAGCCAAGACTTCTTTTGCAGCTCTGACACTTACTCCTGAAAAATTATGCCTAAGAAAAGAAGTCATTTTTCTCTGTTCCGACTCTCGCAACATTCTTTGTAATGTTCCTAATTGTATTCCATGTGGATGAGGCTTAATTTCTTCTACTACTCTAGGCAGCCTCTCACTAGTCCTTAGCCACTTACCTTCTTCTATAATTTCCCCTTCCTTACCTCTAACAATTAGACTAATGGTTGCATGAGGGTTTACAATCGAAGTCATCCTAAGGTATTGGTATACTGATTGCTTTCCACGTTGATATTTTGCTTTCATTATCGTTGATATTTTTAATCCATGCTTAATTTCTTCTCCAGAATTTTCATCAATCCAAATCTCTCTCCTTTCTTTTGATTTAATTGCTTTATTTTTCCTAGTATCTAGGCCTAATTCTACAAATACAGCGGAGGAATCTGTTGCAATTTTTGATACGACACGAGTTTTTGCCCCCGTCGTTAATTGTGCATACATTACAACCCCTGTTATTCCAATACCTTGTTGCCCTCTAGTTTGTCTAATTGCATGAAATCTTGAACCTAATAGAAATTTTCCAAATACATTTTCTATAGCGTCTCTCGGGATTCCAGGACCATTGTCTTGAGATATTAATTCTATATCTTCCCCTTTTAATCTATTAATTTCAACTACAATATTTGGTAATATTCTTGCTTCTTCACAAGCATCCAATGAATTATCAACCGCTTCTTTAACTGCTGTAATCAACGATCTTTGGAGGGAATCAAATCCTAGGAAGTGCTTATTTTTTTCAAAGAACTCGCTAACTGCAATTTGTTTTTGTTTCCCGGATATATCTCGTGCATCCACCATTGTATTCCCTCCACTTGGTCCTCCCATGTCCTAATGACCTGGGGCCAACTTGTGATGAATGCATGGGAACTCGTCAGGCTATTGAAACATGCGCTTGTTTAAATGAAGAAAGACTATATTTTCAATGGTATTAGAAATGTCATGATTGACGCTGTTGACAGTTTTATCCATAGTGAATCTATTGCTTATATTGGAATGATACTAATTCTGACAGCCTTCTTTCTAGAGACACGAGATATCCTTCATAGTAAGGCTGTACCCTACTTAGGGCTGATGGCATTAGGTTCAGGCTTACTTGCCGTTCGGGCGTTTTTAATAGATGAATGGGCTTTTCTAATATTAGAAATCGCCTGGTTTATTGCTGCTATTTTGGGGATTTGGAGCATTTCTAAGAAAATAAATCAGGACTCCATGCTGTAATATGTCCAGTAAAAGCGCTAGCCATTACTGTAAGGGGGCTCGCTAAGTAGAGTTTCCCTGGTCCAGACCTACCTTGGAAATTACGATTTATTGCTGAAATTGAGACTTGTTCATTATTATCACTAACTCCGGGACCTGCTCCTATACAAGCACCACAGCCCGGGTCAATTAATTTTACACCCGCAGCTTGAAACATTTTTGTCCATCCATTTTTTTCTGATAAATTCTTCACGGTTTTTGATCCAAATTGGATATAACAATCTACACCATCTGCAATCTTTAATCCAGCGTCTAAGGCCGCCTTTGTCACTTCTGCGTAATATGCAAAATCATCATCCTTTCCAGCGGTACAAGATCCTGCATACGCTATGTCAATTTTTACAATGCCTAATTCGTCAATATAAGCCCCATTTGTAGGATCAGATGGTATTCCTTTGTCAGGATCTCCAGGATGTGCAACCATGGGTTTAATCTGATCTAAATCTATTGTATGAACTCCTCCATCATAAATCGCTTCTTCATCTGCTATAACAAAAGCACTGACGATTTCCTCTCTAGATAGTTCACTCCTCCTCTCCATTAACCATTTTACGGTCAATTCATCCGGATCACAAATTCCAGTTTTAGCGCTACATTCAGTAGCCATATTACACAAAGTAGCCCTTTCATCCATCGACAAACTTGCAAGCCCGGGGCCCCCAAATTCCATACTTCTATCAAGAGTTTCTGAATTTGCTGCATACTTCCATAAAATATGCAATATAACATCTTTAGCTGTACAACCAGAATGAAGACTACCTACCAGATTAAATCTAATACTTTCTGGAACCTTTACAAACGCAAATTGATTATGTATCAGATTTGCATATTCTGTAGAGCCCACGCCATAAGTCAATGCATTACTCGCCCCCCCCATACAGGTGTGACTATCTGTCGCCTGAATAAAATCTCCAACATCAATAAATTCTTCTCGTGCAACTTGATGACATATTCCAGGAGAAACTCCATTGACTGCTGAATAATCTCTGACTCCAGTATGTTTTTGAAAATCATTCTGCATATCTCTTAATGTTTGAATTTTTTCTTTAAACTTGCCAAATCTTGGAACTCCAGTGGCATATAAAAGATGATCTTCAAACACAGCAAATTTTGGGGGATTAGGAATTTTATATCCATTGCCATATTCAGATTTTAGAAATTCATGAACTTGCGCGGTAGTAAATTCATGAGAATAACCTCCATCTACAGATGCTAAGACTGCATCTCCAGGTTTTACAAATCCTTTAGCAGAATCTTTTGAGATTAACTTTTGAGAAATAATTTTCTCAGCCATTGTCATTGGCCGAGGATTTTTATTTACATATGGAATCTTAATTTTTTCTGCAGCGAGTTTCTTTGCAAAGGGAAATATTCCTCCATTTTCTAAAATTAATCTAGTAACTGGGTCATATTTATTCGTAAACTCATCCAAATCAATACTTTCTCCATTTTGTAATCTTTGAAGAATAGCATGATCTCCCATCAATTGACCTAGATTTATATTATTTCTTTCATGAATCGGTGCGAATGACGCAGCAATAACAATCCTAATTCCAGACCATTTTTCGCATTGCGGAGCCGTTTCTCTACTGGACCCAGTCCCTTTTCTATGACCTGAAACGATAACTTCAAAATTACCATTTTTCAAAGCATGGGATTCAAACACACGCCTCCCATCATGCAGAAGTCCTGCATATGCATTTTCAGCAATTTTGGATGGGTCATAGTCAAAGCAAACCCATGCAGGAGTCATTACATCAGTGTTTATGTCATCTAACAGATCGTCAACTGAAAGGTCTTCCATTTTAAGGTCTAAACCTTCATACAATTGTTTTCTGATTAAATCTAAATCTTTAGTTAGGAATAAAACTCTTTTATTTGGATTTAAGGATATTTTTGGAGGTGGCCATGTTTTTTTACTCATCCACTCTTCCTCCTCTTAGCCTTGCCATGGTCCAGTAATATATCACCATTCTCAATTTTTCTATTGTAAAAAATCAACTTCCTGTTTAATTATTGTCGCTTCAATTATATGTTAACCTTAAATAACATTGTCAATCGGGGTATTTTACCTTTCCTAGGAAAGAGGACGTGATGGGATGGCAGATTATCTTGTTGAAGACACCGTAAAATGTGATGAATGTGGAAGCCGTAATCTAAATCGAGATGAAACCCGAGGGGAAGTCGTCTGTGAAGACTGTGGTTTGGTACTAGAAGACAAAGTGATAGACCAAGGTGCAGAATGGCGTGTCTTTAGTCCCGAGCAAGGCGATCAAAGAGCACGAACCGGAGCTCCAATGACGGTAATGTTGCATGATAAAGGACTTTCAACAGATATAGATTGGCAAAATAAAGACTATTCTGGTAAATCTATTTCTTCACGTTATAGGTCACAGTTCTACAGAATGAGAAAATGGCAGAAGAGATCACGTGTTAGTAATGCAACAGAGAGAAACCTTGCGATGGCTCTCGCTGAATTGGATAGAATGGCAAGTAGGTTAGATTTACCTAAATCAATTAGAGAGTCAGCAGCTGTTAATTACAAGAAGGCTGTAGAAGCTAGACTTATTCGAGGACGTTCAATTGAAGGTGTTGCTGCCGCCTCTTTGTATGCTGCTTGTCGCCAATGTCAAAATCCAAGAACACTCGATGAGATTGGCGAAGCAAGCCGAACAGGTAGAAAAGAAATTGGTCGCACATATCGATTCATGGTTCGGGAACTGAAAATGAAAATTCCGCCCACCAAGCCAGAAGATTATATTCCAAGATTTTGTTCTGGACTCGATCTTGATGCAGAAGTTCAATCAAAAGCATATGAATTAATTTCGGCAGCACAGGAAAAAGAACTCACAAGTGGCCGCGGACCTACAGGAATTGCAGCATCTATAATCTATATTGCAAGTGTCCTATGCGGTAAGAGAAGGACTCAGAGAGAAGTAGCGGAAGTAGCGGGTGTTACCGAAGTAACAATTAGGAACAGATACAAGGAATTAATCCAAAATCTAAATATTGAACTAGAGATTTAATCTGGTGAAAAGATGTCAAGAAGGGAGGCGAAAGTTCTCCTTCGAGAACACTCTCAAAATTTATTGAGAGAATGTATTTCATTATCATTTGAATATCTTCCATTACCACACCCTCCATTAGAAATTCCGGATTTCCCTGCCCAGCCTCCTCATGATTCAAACTCACTAATTCAACAAGCATTAGGAATTTCATCTATGGATTCTGCGGGATTTTTGTATAGATTAGAACTTATTATTGAAAAATTTGAACCAAGTTTTGTCAAACGCCACATTAATCCCGCAGTAGAAAGAGAGAAATGGCTATCTAAAAATATAGAAGAAATCTCTGAAAGAATTTTGATTCTTCAGATTAAGGATTGGTTATCTTCAGCACTTGATGCAGAATCTCCTGACACAGATCGATGGTACCTCTCAGTTAGTACATTAATAGGATTAAGTCTGAAAGGATCTAATATTGTTGAATCAGAAGGATTCAACTTATTTAACTCCATTATTTTTGCAAGAAAACCAGGAGAACTCCCTCCAAATAGACTAACAGGAAATCATCAGATAGCTTGGGATGGGAAAAAATCACGTTCTTTTTATGAAGAAATTGGACACCCTAGTGGCGTTCTGGCAGCTAATTCAATTTTGGATATTCTGCAACTTCGTCAAACTAAAAATAATACGTTATTGCCTTATTGGCTCGAAATTTTGTCAATTAGCAAACATCTCTCTTCTTTGCTAAATATTCCTTCGAGAGTACAAAATCAGATAATAGATTGCAATCACAATAATTTTGAAAGTTTAATTATGGCGGCAATTCATACTTTATCTCATAGTCCAGAATCATCAAAAGAAATTTTATTTCAAGTCTGTGATAGTGACAAAGTAATTTTAAGAAGAGCACTAGCCTCTAATCTATCTAGAATTGACTCTGAAGATAGAGGTTTTTCTATATCATTACTGGAAAAATTGATTGATGATGAGGATTCGGATACTAGAGTATTATCAATAACATATTTAGGAAATTTAGCACGTTTAGAGAAGTTAGTTTTTATTCAATTTGCGAAGAAGATTTCTAATAAACAAGATTCAAGGATGCTTCAGAGGTTAATTGAATCGGGATTAAGATATTACTTATCTATAGATTCCAATGATTCCGAAGACTTAATTCCAATATTATGGATAAATAGTAATTCTGAATCTAGATCTCAATTGTCTGGAATGCTAATTGAAATAGCTAAAATTAATCAAAAATCATTTCTTGATATTTCAATAAAGATATATGGCTTAGATAAAATCTCATACACAGATTTAGTCAATCGTATTACTTTACGAAATACTGACTTAGGCAATTTAATCAGGAACATCCAGTAGTTGAGCCACAGGCATTACACTTCAAACAAGTACCATTTCTAACCATCTGACTACTTCCACAATCTGTACAAATATCTCCTGTGAAACCATTTTCTCTAGCTAATCTTCTTGCTTTTGTTGCAGAATCTTCTACTGCTTCGAATGCACCCAAGGTTTGTTGGACTTCTCTAACCTCACCTTTATTTCTGACAACACCATCATCTGTAATTTCCGGCCTACTTATCGAATAAGGGTCTAAGTCTTCTTGCGATACATGAGATAAATCATGCCTATCCAGATATTTTATAGCCAATTCTCTAAATATATAATCAACAATACTGGATGACATTTTCACTCTTCCACTGCCTCCCATAACCATGCCACTTGGCTCAAACTTTTGGAAAGTAAATGAGTTAACAAAGGCCTCTAGAGGAACTCCATGTTGAAGCCCCAAAGATACAGCAATTGCAAATTGGTTCAACATAGATCTCCATGCAGCTCCTTCCTTTGAAGTGGTCAGCATTATTTCTCCCAATCTTCCATCTTCGTACGCACTGTGATTCAGATATACTGTATGGCCGCCAACACGTGCCTTCATCCGACCTCCTTCGCAACTATCAGGCAAAGACCTCCTTGTAGCAATGTAGTCATGTACCATTGCTTCTGCAAGAGGTTGGGCTGTTGGCGCGGGTACCGGAAGAGAATCTACAACTTGCTCAACCATTTTTTGAACAATCACTTCTTCTTCTTCCTCTTCTTCCAAAGCGCTAGAATCAACAAGTTGATTCATTAGTGGCTGAGATAACTTAGAGCAATCTCTGTAAACTGCGCATGCTTTAATCATGGTTGAGAAACTTAAATCATAAGCATCTTTAATTTCAGATACAGTTGAATTAGATGGCATATTAATAGTTTTAGAAATAGCACCTGAAATGAATGGCTGAGCTGCCGCCATCATGTGTACATGAGCAGGCCAATCAATAGACCTAGTCCCGTATTTACCTCCTGGCGTAGCACAATCAAAAACAGGTAAATGCTCTTCTTTCAATCCTGGTGCACCCTCAATTGTCCCTCTTCCTAATACGTAATCATTCGCTTCATTAATCTGTGTAGAATCTAGACCTAAATGACCTAAAATATCAAAGAAATCATCATTATATTGCTCTTCAGTCATTTCTAATGTATCTACACACATTTCCTTACCCAAGATACTTGGTGAAAAGGCAGACCTAATATCAAATACGTCTGGTAATTTCTTTTCGATATTTTTAATCTGAGCTGATGTAAATCCTCTTGATTTCAGAGTATCATAAGATAGATGTGGACATCCATTCAAGCTCTTCGTTCCCATCACAAACTCTTCGATAGTTTTTGTTTGCTTATCTGAATATCCTAGCCTGCGTAAAGCCATTGTAACTCCTTTGTTGATGATTCTTAGAGAACCTCCTCCTGCAAGAGTTTTGTATTGAACCAAGGAGAATTGTGGTTCGACTCCAGTGGTATCACAACCCATCACTAATCCGATTGTTCCGGTAGGTGCAATAACTGTTGTTTGCGCATTTCTATATCCGTGTTCTTCACCTTCTCTTAATGCTCGATCCCATGCATCTCTTGCTGCTAATAACAAATCTTGTGGACATTTCTTAGCATTTATTCCTCGAGGCAAAACTGTCAATCCTTCATATTCATCTTCCGGTGCATTATATGCCGCTCTTCGATGGTTTCTCATAACTCTCAACATATGTTCTGCATTTCTTTCGTAATCAGGGTAAGGCCCTAATATCGAAGCAATTTCAGCACTTGTAGCATAAGACTCTCCGCACATTATTGCTGTCAGTGCACCACAGATTGCATATGCTCTTTCATCATCATAAGGTATTCCCATATGCATTAGTAGAGAGCCTATATTGCAGTAACCAAGTCCTAGTGTACGATAATCATAGGATTTTTGTGCGATTTCGGCGGAAGGAAATTGAGCCATTAATACACTAATTTCAAGTGTAGCTGTCCACAATCTTACACTGTGCTTAAAGTCATCAATTTGGAAAGTTTGATTATCCATATCATAATAATGAAGTAAATTAATACTAGCTAGATTACATGCAGTATCGTCAAGGAACATGTATTCTGAGCAAGGATTAGATCCGTTGATTCTCCCTCCTTCGGGGCAAGTGTGCCATTCATTGATGGTTGTATCAAATTGTACCCCCGGATCTGCACAGGCCCAAGCAGTGTATGCAATCTTATCCCATAGTTCTCCTGCATCCAGAACCTTGCAAGCTTCTGGTTCACGGTTTTCTTCTGCTGCTTTATCCTTTTCAGTTCTCCAAACTAAATTCCAATTTTCTCCATTTTTCACGGCGTCCATAAATGAATTTGGAACTCTCACAGAATTGTTACTATTTTGTCCAGAAACAGACATATATGCTTCTCCCTGCCAATCAGTATCAAAGCATTCGAAATCAACCCCTTTCCAGCCTTGTTTTGCTAGATCTAAAATACGTTGAATATGCGGTTGAGGAACATTATCTTTAATCGCTTTAACTATTGATTTCCTTAGAGCAGGATTTTCCGCCTGATTGAGTCTTGTATCGTCGTCTTCATGATTCCAAATAGATTCCATCAATAAGTTTGCATGTTTTTGTAGAATGTTAGAACCGATAACTAATGCCGAAACTTTCTCTTCTTCACTGGATTTCCAGTCGATATATTCTTCTATATCTGGATGATCTAAATCTAAAGTCACCATTTTAGCAGCACGACGAGTAGTTCCGCCCGATTTTATCGCACCCGCAGCTCTATCTCCAATTTTCAAAAAGGACAGCAATCCCGAAGAACTACCTCCTCCCGATAAAGGCTCTCCTGCACCTCTGATATTAGAGAAATTAGATCCAGTACCTGAACCAAATTTGAACAATAAAGCTTCACGATTCCATAGCCCCATTATTGAGCTAGTTCCGCCTACTAGTGAATCACTAACAGACTGAATAAAACAAGCATGAGGTTGTGGATGTTCATACGCATTTTCAGATAGAGACAGTACACCTGTTGAAGGGTCAACATAATGATGACCCTGTGCAGGACCTTCTATGCCATAAGCCCAATGTAAACCAGTATTGAACCATTGAGGACTATTTGGTGCAGAGCGCTGGCTAGCAATTAGGTAACACATCTCATCAAAGTATGCTTTAGCATCTACTTCACTCGCGAAATATCCATACTTGTAACCCCAATATGTCCAAGTTCCTGCCAGTCTCCGAAATAGATTCCTTCCATGTATTTCTCCACCAAAACGATCCTTTGCATCTAAAGTTTGCAGTTTTTCATAATCCGGTTCACTTCTCTGGAGCCAAACGGGAATGCCATCTTCCGCCACCTTGCGCAGATAGGTTGGCACTCCCGCTTTTCTCAGATATTTTTGAGCAGCAATTTTCCCAGGAACTCCTTCAAATCCAGATGGAAATTGAACGCCCTCGATAGAATCAGCCATGGTTCCATCAGGATTTCTTATTTCTACATCCATAGATATCCAATTGAACAAATCAAAAGGGTCTTCTCCAGCAGTAGTAAATCGTCTTTCAACTATCATACCATTCTCATTATCTTCATGGTTTTCAGTCATTTTTGATTTATCTTTTATCTTAGTCTGCATAGATTCACACTCCTATTTTTGAAGGTCTTGATATGGGGTTCCCGGCGTTAGGGATTTTCTCTTCGGAATAGAGGGTGTTTAATGCTTTACGAAAGACAATCTTTATTTCCGCTATTTTTACTATTTATATGATAACCCGAGTAGTCTTAAATTTTTGTTAATTTCAAAGATTAAGGCCTTAATTCCAGACTCCAGTTTAGTTTAGCCCCTGATCTTGTTATCATCACCCCAACCGAACAATATTTTTCATGACTTTGATGTATTAATCTTCTAGCTAATTTTTCAGGAATATCTCCTTCAATCACATATTTCATATTTACAGATGTGAATACTTTCGGCCTTTCAGAAGCTCTTTCAGATTCTAACTCAATCCACATTGCTCTTACTTTATCCATCCTGTGTTTTAATCCATCAATTATGTCGATTAGCGAGCATGCTCCGTGTGCTTGAAGAACAATTTGCATAGGACTTGCTGCGGTATCGCTATGAAATTGAGTAATTTTTCCATTATCAGTTTCTCCTTCTATTTCTTCACCAGTCACCCATCTAACTACACCCTTCATCCTACTCACTTCTTGTTAAGGCAGAAGGGTTGGCTTCATGAATGAGTGGTAAGTGGCATCTCTGAGAACAATGGCCGAGGGTGCAGTAATTTCAATCAAAAATGGCAATCTAATAGTCCCAGATGAACCTTTAGTGCACTATATTGAAGGAGATGGAATTGGAATAGACATTACACCAGTAATGATTAATGTAGTTAATGCTGCTGTTGAAAAGGCATATTCTGGTCAGCGTAATATACACTGGAATGAAGTTTTAGCTGGTCAGAAAGCGTTCGATAAAACCGGCGAATGGTTACCCGAAGAAACGCTTGAAGCTATGAAGACCGGGTTAGTATCTATCAAAGGACCACTCACAACTCCAGTTGGAGGAGGGATTAGAAGCCTCAATGTAGCTCTTCGTCAAAAACTCGATCTTTTTGCTTGTGTTCGCCCAGTTAGGTGGTATGAAGGAACTCCAAGCCCTGTTAAAAATCCAGATTTTGTCGATATGATTATTTTTCGTGAAAACAGTGAAGACGTATACGCAGGAATTGAATGGGAAGCAGGAAGTCCTGAAGTTAAGAAAGTAATCGACTTTTTACAAGATGAAATGGGCGTTTCTAAAATAAGATTTCCAAAAACTAGTGGTATAGGAATCAAACCAATCAGTCGTGAAGGTACATCTAGAATAGTTAGGGCAGCAATAAATTATGCTATAGATAACGATAAACCAAGTGTTACAATTGTCCATAAGGGAAACATCATGAAGTTTACTGAAGGCGGTTTTAGAGATTGGGGATATCAGTTGGCTAAGGATGAATTTGGTGCTACGGAATTAGATGGTGGACCTTGGTGTACTATGAATAATCCAAAAACTAATAATCAAATTATAATTAAAGACGTAATCGCTGATGCTATGTTACAGCAAGTACTTACACGACCTAAAGAGTATGGGGTATTGACAACAATGAATCTTAATGGAGATTATATTTCTGATGCTTTAGCCGCCCAAGTAGGAGGAATTGGAATTGCTCCAGGTGCCAATATAAATTATGATACTGGAATATCAATATTTGAGGCAACACATGGAACGGCACCAAAATATACAGGGCAGAATAAAGTAAATCCCGGATCCTTAATTCTCTCAGCAGAAATGATGCTCCGCCATATGGGGTGGAATGAAGCTGCCGACTTGATTGTGAGAGGTATGGAAGGTGCAATATCTGCAAAAACCGTAACATACGACTTTGAAAGGTTGATGGATGATGCTAAATTACTGAGTTGTTCAGATTTTGGAGATGCATTAATTTCTCATATGTGAGTAGTTACTTTTTTTTATTAAATCCTAGAATTTAATTGTTGAGCATCAGAGACTACTCCAAATCCATATTCTTCTTCCAAAGCTCTTGATACAAGTCTGAAATCAGAATCTCTCGTAGCAACTAAAATATTGCCAATTTCCTGTAATGGCAAAGAGGCAAGTGAAGCAGCATCACGCATAATCTCCATATCTCCGCCTTCTGGATAAATTTCTTTCCCATTCAATTCAGTACGTTTTGGAATTTCTTCACTTCGATTACGTTTTTGATCATCAACTAATTGGAATATATTTTCATGCTTTAGTAAGAATTCTTCTAATTCAATCTTTGATAATTTTTTGGAATAATCTTCTTGTGGCCAAGTACTGAACGATTTACATATTTGTTTTACTTTTTTCTTCAAGAATTCAGGAGTAATCTTTTTGTTCCACTGTTCTCTATTGATATAGACATCATTGAATAATTTAACAACTGCATCTGGATTTTTTGTTCTATTGGTAAATTCTGACAATGCTGCAGGAGGGATGGAAAGGAAGGTTTCTTTCCCTCCTTGTCTTCTCAACATCATATGGAATGATCTTTCAACAGACCAATCAAATGAGCCAAAGTCATCATTAGAAATTTCTTGAAGTAAATCATCTTTTAGAGCGTGAATTAATACATTGGTATCAACTAGTATTAACGATTTCAAACCAAGATTTTTTAGTGTTCTTCTGTCTTTAATAGGAATATTTGAACTTTGACTAACGAAAACAGCCCTCTGAGTATCTCTTAATCTCTCAATTTGCCTACCTTTGAAGTAACCAGTTTCGATAGCCTCTTCGAACCTTCTAATCCCTCGGAGTGGATTCTGTTCAGCAATTTGCTCACCTAACAATGTTAATTCAAAAATATCTTTCATATCATGTAGCTCAAGCTGGAAACGCCTTTCTAAGTCAGATTCTCTTGAACCGCCAGATTTCTCTAAAGTCATTAATGCAGCTTTAACTCTACCTTTGAAATTTCTATCAGGTAGATTATGCTCATCTGGATATCTCTGAATCAACTCTAGGGCTTCTTTTCTTCTCTTATTGTAGTCGCCTTCCAAATCTGCCTTGTTAATTTTTTCTTGTTCACTTACAAATCTTATTAGTCTCTTGGTTGCAATATCTGTTTTACCCGAATTATTATCTGCACATGTTCTCAAATATAATTGGAACCGTTGAGTTAATAACGTTTCTAATTCGGGGTTTTGATCTAAAAGTTCGACAGCTTCTTTCCATGTTTCAGAATGCGCATATTCAATCATTGCCTTTCTTAGTATTAGAGAAGATTCTTCATAATTTTCTTCAATCTTAAGAGCGCCTTCCTTGTAGGCTCTGGCTGCATTCAACCTATTTCCATTCTTTTTTTGTAGAGCAGCACGAATAATTTGATATTCAGCAGAATCTTTATCATGAATTCTATACCATTTCTCTAAAGATTCAATTCCTACGTTATGCTCCTTAACTAAATTAGTTATTGCTCTAATAGTTCTGATTGTATTATCTTCCTTTGCCGCGAGTCTTTCCAATGTTAATAATGCATTTTCTTCTTTTTCAGTATTTCCAGATTGTAATTGCATAGCCGACGAATTCACATATAATGAATCAATTAAAGCCTCGAATAGTCTTCTATCTAATGTAGATAATTCGATTTGACCAATCGATTCATCCAATGAGGCAATCAATGAATTTTTTACAACTCCTGAACCGTCAGAAGACAACGCTTTTCTAACCTGATTTAAAACAATAATTGCACTTTTATCTAAAATTTTATGGATTGAATTTATATCAGATGGAACTCCACCCAGTAAAGAGATTAGAGATATTGATACATCTGAAAGAACATCATCTTTCTCCGATGTTTCTAAAGAGATTAGAGCCTGTCTTCTCAGATCAATCAATTGGTCAATTTTTTTTACACCCACATCTGCAGGCATTAAGTGCCACACCATTAATGCTCTAAATGGGTACACTAATCCTAACGAACTATCAACATTCATCTTTTCCGCTAGGTTTTCAATATCAGCAGTTCTAGTCATAACCGATAATATTTCGTCTGTGTATCTTATTGAATCAGTTTTGGCGAGAATTTTTGAAGCTTCTAGTTGGATTTTAGAAGGAGCATCTATGCTCCTCATAGCAAAGGCAATACTTTCTTCTTCTGAATTATTTAGAGATTGTAATATGGTTTGTTCAAATTTCTCAGAATAGCTCTTTGAAATCGCCTTTATCGAAAATATCAACTGATCCTCATTATTTATTGATAATTTTTCAATCATCTTTATCGATTCATTATATTCTTCTTTTTCAAATAATTTTTTACTTATGCGCCAGAGTAAAATTGTCGGCAAAGTTTCATTTGCATTCTCTAGAATTTTTTTACCGGATAATAATAATTCTAAAGAAAGCTCTTCATCAATTAGCTCTATTTTTTTCCATGCATTTATTCTGATTGCATTAGCGAGTTTATCCTCACCTTTTTGATTAATGCAATCAATAATACCATCGTGATCATTATTATTAAGTAAGAATAATTTTATCTGTTTTGCAACAACTGTTTTCAAACCCTTAACATCTTTAATTTTTTCAAGAACCTCGATTGCTTCACCAGAATTAGCGCTAAGAAGTAAGATTGATTCTAACAATGCTCCTTCGTTTTCCAATCCTCTTAATTTACCCTTCATTATTTGTGGCCATAATAAAGGTCTTGGCCTTCCAGCTAGGTCTTTACGTATTTTTTCTAAAGAAAGAGCTTGTGTAGATGTTAATGAGAATGGTATTTCCATATTTAACCAGTTTCTGAGACTAGTAATATCATTTGGGTCTAGATTTGCCTCTTTAATCCAATCCTTTGAATTAAAAATTTTAGTTTCTTCTTCAATAATATCGAATCTTTCAAATTCTGCAAATATAGGGGCTTCCCTAGCCAATCTACTCCAAACTGGATGAATCCCTTGACTACATTCTAACCTCAAAGTATTCATTTCTTCTTCATATGATTTGTCCCATGTTGTCATTTTGTATTTTTGAGCAATCAATACAGATAATTTGAATGCCGCAGAGTATTCTGAATTGATCGCCTGTTGCGGTGACGGCAAATGATCTTCTAAACTCATTCTGGATTGTCTACCTCCCCTTCTCCCGATTCTATTTCGATGGCTACGATTAATTGAATTTTCTTTATTTCCAATATCATCTTTTTCTATTACTTTTGGGGCGGTTTTTTCCGCTGCTAGAACAGCTAACGCTTTCCAGTTTTTATTTAGTAAATCCCAAGTGTCTGATTTATTAATAGCCCTCTTCCGACGACCTATATCATCTCCTGCTCTTTGCAGGTCCGAAATACAATCTAATAGATACTGCTCCAATTGAAGACACTCCGATAAGTCGCCCCAAAGCCCCTCCTACATGAACACACCGCCTTCTCATGCAAGACAGAAAAAGGGAGAACTCAAGATATGTTACGAATCAGGAGTCTTCATGGAGGTTCTGGCCACGCTAGTAATACTCCTTCATCCAATCGCTGCTCTAGCAATTATTTGGCAATTTTTCAAACAAAGAAAATGGCGTTTTGAGCGGTCCAAATTACCGAACGATCTAAGAAATGAGGGAATTTCTAGACATGAAAAAATGGGGAATAAGATTTTTATTTATGTAATACTGGTCATTTGCCTCGCTTTTGTTTCAAAGATAATATATTTCCAAATTAATAATGGAGTAGTTACTTTTTCCGACATAGCACCCAATCATTTTCATGGATGGGCTGGTATCATTGGACTATTTTTGATAATATATTTGAGACAACTTGGTATAAAAGCCAGCAATAATAGAAACAGTGAGAAGCCTTATGCAAAAATTAGCAACCTTCATGGAAGAATAAGTGATGTGATGATGTACTTGATAATTATACATGCATTTCTAGGATTTTTATATTTATTTACCTATCTTTGAGACCAAATTTTTAACCATTCATCAATATTTGATTCAATATCTTCTCTAACAACCTCTCTATTAGTAACAATCTTGTTGTCAATAGGTTTTATTCTACAGCCACAAGCATTGGCATGCCCCCCTCCATCTAAGTCAAAATTGGTCGCTAACTTAGTTAAGTCAAAGATACCTCCTGATTTATGAAGGAAAGAATTTGTATAAAATGAAGCCGACACGGGATAATTTTCCTCCTCCTCAAAAGTCGCTCCAATATCTCCATGTATAACCATACAAGCATCACATTCTTCTCCAGCAATTGCTGTAACAAGATATCCGTTAGATCTAATCTTTAAATTCTCTAATCTTGCAATTGCTAGCCTGTCAATAATGTAGAGGTTTTCTTTAATAATTCGATTAAGATATTCTTGTTTAGCCACTCTCTCGTTTAACTCTAATCTGATATCCGGTAAATTTAATATTTCATTTATGGGTTTCCTATTTTCAATATTTTCTAGTATCTTCATTGTTATCTCATTACTTGAACCTATTATTCTCCCTAACCAAAGCACCTTATTATCGCCTTTAAATTCATCAATCGAAATAGAACCTCCATCTAACTTATCAACCCAAAGCATAGTTTCTGACAAATCAGATAAATCGATTTTTTCTTTAAGAAGATTGTATGCAATTCTCGCAGCACTGGGGGTTTCCTCCCATAATATAACACAATTTTCTTCGGTTCTTTCTTTAGGAGCATTTGATTTATGATGATCTATACTTAGTCCACAATTCGGATGCCTTGGTAAATCACAAATTGCTGTATTTCTATCAATTAAGTCGTCCATCATTCCTGCACGTAAATTTCCTGGATGGCCAAAAATCACCTCTGCTTTTGGCCACCATCTTTTCAAAATGGCAGCAGTTACTACTCCATCTAAATCACTATCTGTAATTATTTTTTTAATGTCAAGGGTTAATGCTTTAGAGTAAATATCCACTGAAACCCCTCATCTATTACTAAGGGCTACTCTCCTCTTGGTATAATTCAATATCGATAACCTCTCCCCAATACTATGGAAACGTCATGCGGCTTCATTCTAATGAATTATGACAGTATACTCTTGCTACAATATCCTCAAGGACATTGGAGTTTTCCTAAAGGGCATATTGAGGAAGATGATAACGACCATTTTGCTACAGCTAAGAGAGAATTACTAGAAGAAACCGGTATTTCTGAAGTTTCAATAATCGATGGATGGATGTCGAGAACTGAATATACTTTTTTTTCAAAGGGTACTCCTACAACCAAACAGGTTTTTTGGTATTTAGCAAATACCGACGAACTCAATGTTAAATTATCTCATGAGCATACTAATTATATGTGGGTGAATTTTGACGAAGCATATGAGCAATTAACTTTTGATCAGGAAGTGGATTTACTACACTCCGCTAAAAACTTCCTAAATCTAAATTAATTTGTGTAAATACTCCAAGCAATCCATATCATGACTAACCCAATTATAATATCAATTATTCTCCATACTTTCTTAGTTTTCAATAATGGAGCTAGACGACGAGCTCCGAATCCGAGGCTGTAAAAAAATAGAAATGACGAAGTCATTGCTCCAATGGCGAATGTAATTTTTTCATCACCTTGAAATTGTAATGAGGCAGTGCCTAAAAGTACCGTAGTATCCAGATATACATGAGGATTCAACCAAGTAAAACCTAGAGTGATAATTGCAGTTTTTTTCGCACTAACAAGACTTTCTTCCTCGTCAATGTCCAGAGCATTTCCACTATATGCTGCCTTGAATCTCATTATTGAGTAAATAATTAAGAAAGAAATCGCAAACCATCTTATCAATTCAGAAATATTTTCTGAATTAGATATAATCTCTCCAAATCCAAAAACTCCTAACGCTATTAGCGCAGCATCAGAAAATGCACATATTGTACAAACGAGAAAGACATGCCTATCAGATAATCCCTGACGAATTACAAATGCATTTTGCGCACCAATCGCAACTATTAGAGATAGACTAATTAATGCACCTTCGAACCCCGCTGATTCGATACTCAATTATTCCACCTATCTTTTACCGAGAGGGGTCCAAAGAGTCTCACCTTCTTCTCCGGTAAGCCATCGAGAGAGTACAAAACAGTGATCAGAAAGCCTGTTAAGATAACTTATGACTTCATGTCTAACTTCTTCACGAAGAGCACAAGCCTCTCTCTCGGCTCTTCGAACAATAGTTCGAGCCATATGTAAATGCGCTACCATTGGAGTACCTGTTGGAAGTATAAATGACGACAGAGGCTCTAAATCTTCTAACATGTAATCCATCTCTTTTACTAATCGTTCACCAGCTTCAACTCCAATGATCGACATTTGCTTTGGCACACCTCCAGGGGGGCACGCGCATTCAGCACCGACATCAAATAATTCCTGCTGGATTATTCCAAGCATCCGATCAGCCTCAATAAGGCGATTATCAGCGATTTTAGGTCGATTATTTATTTCTGCACGAACGATTCCAATTGCTGAGTTTGCCTCATCAATTGTGCCATATATAGCCACTCTAGGGTGTTCTTTCCCAACACGAGTGCCATCTACAAGAGAAGTTTCTCCACCATCGCCACCGCCAGTATGAACCTTAGTTATCCGAACCATCTTGTATCTCCGGAAGGGTTTGGCAATATGAACAATCGTTTAAACATCAACTCAAATCTAAATGTTTTCTAATCGCTTCTATCCAAGATTTATCGACAGCATCCCATCCGCCAATTTTCTCTAATTCCATAGTATGTTCCATACGAGCGTCTTCATTATTTTCTTTCTCATAAATCAAAGCTAGAGCTGAATGACTCATCGCATTAATCCATTGCTTATCCATATCCCAAGACTTTTCAAAATGAGCAATTGCACCATCTTTTCCATGAATTAAACCTCTACTAATCTGCCTTAGCCCTGACTTAGACCATGAAATTCCTTGAACGCCAATTATCAAACCTCTAAATACAAGATAAATTTCTAAGCATACCAAAATCGAAGCCAGTATAAAAGAACCAATCTGCTCCATTTGTGAAGCTTCACTCCATCTTTCAGAAAGAAGAGTAATTGATCCTATGCAAAATAGTATCCCTCCGAATGGAGCAACTATGACATCATCGTCAGATACTGACATTTTTATTACTCCATAAATCACTGCAAAACCTCCGACAAACGCAGAAATATAAGCTGGAGCAAGTTCGTTCCCTTCACCCCTTGGGGCACTAGTCGCTAACCATAGAATAGCTGCTATGAATAATAAAATAGCGGCAAAATAACCACTTATTTCCGGGAAAGGTTGTTTTCTACTATACCAAAAAACAGTAATCCCGAGTATTGAAAATAATAAAATCCAAGGCCACATAACAATCACTCTGTTGATTCGACGCCCCATCCCGGTGCCCAAAAATCTTCGTCATCTAGCCAGTTCAACCATTCTGTTGAATCCGCTCTTAAAAGTCTAAAACATCTCCTATCCAAACCCGCCAATAATTCATCAGAAACCTCACCTTTCTGATGTGAATCAGTCCATTCTATTTGCATTTGTCTGATTAGCCTTTGACCTTCGGTATAATTATCAAAATTTCTTTCACAAACTTCTCTCAAATCTTGTAGCCATAATTTCGTGCCTTTAATATGAAGATTGTCATGAATGACTTTTTCTTTCTTTTTGAATGGCCACCATCCCATGATAATCGTCCTTGCGTTAAGGCCTTCTTTCTTGATGCTTTGCGAATAATCAAAGAGTACCAATCCTTGCGTGGGCCATGGGGCGCGTTTTTGTTCACTTACATGGTAAGGCTAAAGATTCATCATTTAGAGCGGCAATATCTGACTATGCAAACAGATTAAACTCTGATGGTGTACAAATAGTGGAGCATAGAAATAAGACCGAACCTGGTGATTATCTGGATGATGTAATTAAAAAAGCAGGTAATGATAAAGTCATTCTCTTGCAAGAAAAAGGTGAAAATCTCGATAGTATGGGGTATTCTGAAAAAATGAAAAAATGGCGTATATCTACAAGCTCCGTTCATTTAGTTGTAGGCCCACCTGGAGGATTCGGATCTTATGGAGGAGATTTAAAATCACTTTCTTTAGGCAAGATTACACTTCCACATGAGTTAGCTGCAGTAGTTCTACTAGAACAATTATATCGTTCTTGTACAATTATCAAAGGTTTACCATATCACCGTGCATAATTAATCAAAATTAATAATTTTATTTTCACTATTTACGTGAATAATAGTAGGCACATGACCTTTAATTTGACTTTCTTCAACCATCTTGTAAGTCACTAAAATAACTAAGTCTCCGGGGTTTACAAGATGTGCAGCCGCACCATTGATACAAATCTCGCCACTGCCTCTTTCGCCTAATATCACATAGGTTTCTAGTCTCGAACCATTGGTTAAATTTAGCACCTCTATTTTTTCCCATTCTGAAATATTTGCTGCATCAAGTAAATCCTCATCAATTGTAATTGATCCGATATAATTTATATTGGCTTCTGTTACAGTAGCCCGATGAATTTTTGAATTCATAACCGTTCGCAATGATGTCATCGAGCCTTCCGAATTTAATCCTACATTTTAATCCGAGGTAGTGTTGAACTTTGATACTAAAACGTCTCGTTGATACATCCGCTCTCAACTTAGGGTGTGCGTTGATAAATGAATTACATTTAGGAATGATACTTCGGTGGTCACGATGAAAGGAAAGTTACAAGAAAATATTAGCCTTGAAGGCTCGAAAAAAAGTATTGTTGCAGCATTAATGGTTTTCATAATGTTATTCAGTACTCAGATGTATTCCTTTCAGGATTTCGAACCCTATTCAGATGAAGAATCTGAGTGGGGACCAGTGATTAAGAGGACAGCATTTCAGCAAATAGATGTTTCAGATGGGCCTATGGCAGAATTTAATGAAATGCAACCAGGAGCCGAAAACCCATTTTCTCATCCTGCATTCAATGATCCAATGTATCATGACCCACTCTCTGTTTATGGAAAAGTCTCAGATCCTGCAGCATTAGCAATTGATCCGAGTTACGGATTCCTGTTAGAAGAAACAGATACAGAAGATCACGATAATGATGGTATCTCAGATTTGAATGATTTAGATGATGATAATGATGGTATCTCAGATTTAATTGAAAGGTTTGATGGTTGTTACGGCACAGATCCTTTTGATCATGATAATGATGGTATTCAGGATGAGTTCGATTGGGATGACGATAATGACGGATTATTGGAAGGCCCTATTGATTGGTCACAAGGAGCAGATCCGAAGAATAACACCGAAGACCGTTATGTTATTCCAACAACAATTCACCCATGGACACAAACAATAGTAGGTACCGGTTACAGGATAGATCAAAACCTGCTAGATCATGACAATGATGGAATTACAGATGAAGATATTGACGGCACTGGTAAAGGATCATATGATGAAGATGACGATAATGATGGGCGCATCGATCAATTTACTTGGCCTTGTGATTTTGACAGTGATGGAATCCAAGACTATTTCGATTTAGATGATGACGGAGACTCAGTACCAGATTTATGGGATTCACACCCATGGAACTCTCAGATAACTTCCAATATCACCGAAAATAATCTTTGGTCAGATTGGGTTGAATGGGACTCCGGTCCTACAACATTTTTTGTTAACATCAATAATGCTGGATTAACTCCAGAGAATATTACTATTGAAACAGGAGATATCATAACTTGGTTTAATGCAGATGTGGAAGACCATTCTGTCCAAGCACAAGGTAACGTATTCTCCAGTCCAATTATTACTGCTAATGGTGGAGTTTGGAGCTTCCAATTCAATAGCACAGCAAATATTACCTATCAAAACCTTGGTCTGAGTGGTTCAACTCAAGGAAACATTACTGTTACACAATCTTCATTCACTGGTAGTGACTATTATGGGCAGTATATTGGAGGTATTGATTTCGTTGAAAGAGAGAAGGCATGGCATCCTAAAGTACAAGCATTTTCGAATATCTTTGATGGTGATTTAGATGGCGATGGAATTCCTAATTTCTTAGATCCAGATAATGACAATGATGGCTCTCCTGATTCATCTGATACAGACGATGACAATGATGGATTGGCAGATATGTATGATGTTGATGATGATAATGACGGGATTTTGGACACATGCCTTCAAACAGATACTAATTTAGATGCTGCTGGAGACTATCCTATACCAAATCAGCCGTTTTATGATGGCAGTATAATGACGCCGGGAATAGATTGTGAAATCGATTATGATCGCGATCTTGATGATGACCGTTACAGGGTCATAGATCAGGATTATGATTTAATTTGGGACTGGTTAGATACTGATTTGGGAGGCGTACCAATTCCAGATAACACAGTTGGCGGGACTTTGACCGATGCAAGTGATTTACCATGGGATTTAGACAACGATGGAGAAATCAATGAAGAAGATATTTTTCCAACGGTTCCGCAGAGCACAGTCGATACTTGGGATTGCCCAAGTCTTGCCAACCCCAATCCGTCTAATCCAGATGATAATTGTTATTTGATGCGTAAATCATACACAGGATTCAATGATTGGGATGAAGATGGGATAAATAATTGGGACGATATTGATGATGATAATGATGGTATTCTCGATTGGCTGGACATAGATGATAATTGCGACCTCGATGATGATAATGATTTGCATTTGTTAAATGGTTCAAAATATCGTGACGACGGTCCGAATGATATCGATACAGATGTAGATGGTGACGGATTACCAAATGATGAAGATTGGGATGACGATAATGACGGTATTTCCGACTATTATGATCCTGATGACGGAAACTGTGGTATTCAAGACTTAGATGCAACCGATCCGTATGATAACAGTTATCCAACTAATGATGGTGATCTATTAGACGGATCTTCTGATGATCAATTATATGCATTTGCAATAGTTTACGAAATGTATTGGAACCAAACATGGATGTTTAACCCATTCACTTCAGAAAATGGCTTTGTATTAGACTACAATGGTTTCGATGAGGCAAACCCTACTGTTAGTGGCCAAATTCCAGAGCTATATTGGCACGTTATACAAAAATGGAGTCCATATAATGGCGATAATCACTTTGACATAGATATCGATGGAGATTCTTTGATAAATGGTATTGACGTTGATCAAGATGGTGATGGATTACCTGATTGGTGGGATCAAGATGAAGGTAATGATGGAGTTTTAGATGTTAATGATATTAAGATGGGAGGTAGCTTTGATGACAATACTTGTGGAGCGACATTATTTTGGATTTATGTTCCACAACAGCCACAAGCAATAGATCATGAATGTGGAATATTCTATGCTTGGTATTTTGGAGCACCTTTGGTCACCCCTACAAGGGCTAACCAAATCGAATACACATATCCATACAGCACTAGAGCCGACCCTGATTACAGTGATGGTGCTTACAATGGAAGTAATTCACAAGGTCAATGGACCTGCAATAAAAACTGTTTCCACTTCACCTTCGACCCACAAAGTGGAGTAAGCCCTACAGCCGCAGTAACTTACAATCAAATGAAAGATAATCGTGATCTTTGGATTGCTTACATAGGATTATCCTTTGGATTTTTCCAATGGACAGCAGATTCAAACGCTAATTTCTTCCCGGATGAAAGAGCAGATTTACTGAATAATGATGTAGACCCTGACGATGACTGTGGCGCGCCTGTTACAGGAAATATGGAACCTCAGTGTTTATTCAATGATACAGCAGATTTGGATGATGACTTTGATGGCATTTATGACCATTGGGATATAGATGATGATTCAGATGGTATTTGGGATTATTTCGAGGTCGACAGTAACGACGATTTAGACGATGATACTGGAACAATACCTCCTGGTAATTTCTACACTGGTTCAAATTGTGAAGATAACGATGATGATGGTACTGATACCGATCCTGATGAGGATGGATGGTTCCAGGCCGTTCATGACAAAGGGGTTCTCGGGCAGGGTCTTTTGAATCCCAAATATTATGATGTAGATAATGACAACGATGGCGTCCCTGACGGAGAAGATCCTGATGATGATAATAATGGAGTGTTAGATGCCGACCAGGAATTACTTTGTTTTATTGGCGAAGAACAAATGACATGGGATCACGATAATGACGGAATTGTAAATTGGATGGATGATGATTGGGATGGAGACGGAAGATCAAATTTGATTGAACTTAATACTGCAACTCCATTTATTTCAGCATGGGATCACGATAATGACGGATTGAGAGATGATATTGATTTGGATGACGACTCAGATGGAATGAAAGATGAGGACGAAGTTATGCTTTGGCCATCTAGATATGGTAGCGAATCCACTAATCCATGGGATCACGATGACTTTGGCGGAGGAGAAGGAATTGCTAATCCATCTGACCCAAATACAGGGCCGGACGCGATAGATGAAGACGATGATAACGACAGCCGAATAGATGCTGATTGGGATCAGTTAGAAGAGCAAAATGGCAGCTCATCGGATTGGGACAGTGATAATGATGGTATTTTGGATGAAGACGATAAGATTCCAACTAGAATCACCCTCACATCACCTGATGTATTATGGTTAGATAATCTATATGCAGCCAAATTTAATGGTACTGTTAGTTGGTTAGATTTGGACCAAGGAGTTTTCGCTCCTGCAGAAAATTTACCAGTTCAAGTTCATATTGCATGGACTAGAAACGGAACTTCCGCCGTTGAAACAGTGGATGTATTAACAGATGCTGATGGAAATTTCGTCGTTGGACAATTCTTGTTCCCTGAAGATCTTCCAGTAGGCTCTAACACCACGTATCATGTTTATGCCGAAGTAACTGAGATGTTCTTACATGATGGCTCCACTACACAACCAGTACCCACTGAAGTCCGTGCAAATACAACGATCGATTATGTTGCATGGACGTATTTCAGAAGTGACGAACAACCGTTATTTGTTGATTATAAAGTACATTATGCTGCTGATTGGGATAGAGGGATATTCGATAACAAATTATCTCATGCACCTATATCATTTACCGTGCATGGTGGGCCATTTGGTAATTTGACTCATCCAACAGTATTCGATGGATATGGCTATGGGTACAGAGCAGATTCTGGCGGATGGGTTTCATTATCATTCGTACAGACAAGTGGTAGCCAAGGTGTTTGGAAACAGGTGCAATGGAATTCTACTATAGACAATGGTCCAGGCAAAGTTCCGGGTGCATATGAAGAAATTGTTTGGGATAATACATCAAAATCTCATAGCGTTGTTGGATTATATGAGTACACAAATACAAGCTTACCAATTGGAGATTATATGTTTATCGGGGAATCTAGACCGGACTTAGGCGGAGAAATGCCATGGCCATATTTAGAAGGGGATAAGACAGATTCCTTTGCAATTCGTTCGATGCACAGGATGTATGTAGAAGCCGATATTATTACTCCTTCAATTAGGCCGGTTTACTTCTACGACTCCACTCAATTCACCGGAGCTTCCTTTGGTGCTTGGAGGGCTCTATTCCATGCGCCATCTTTAGCCAATGCAGGCCTTGAATACAGTGAAGTAAGCCTTGGAAAGCAATATCCTATGCTTTGGGACGGTACTCCACAAGGCCTTACTGGAGAAGCAGCAAGCCTTCGTTCATTCTTGTCATCTAATGGAACACACTGGTTCATAGCAATGCAAAATGGGGGAGACTTCAATGTGCCTCCATGTGGGCCGATTAATCCATTCGATCCCGCTAGTGAGATTAGATGTGAAATAGTTCCTGAAATGTTTACTGGTGAAACATTCAGAGTTTTCGGAACCGTATGGAACCGAACGATGACTGCTTGGCCGCATGATGCAATGGCATTACAAGTTGATATTGATGGTAATGGAGTATTTGCAGGCTCTCAAGAGACTGGATTTGCTAGAGTTCCGGACATGATAAACGGCGAAGCAGTATTTGATTACAACTGGACCTGGTATTCACAGTACCCTGCAGGAGTCTATGGTATACGTGCTGACTTCACAAACTCGAATTATTACTTTACAGGTAATCAATCAGCGGTTCTTGCACCTACAGGGGCTTATGTCAATGTCTCAGTTATCGGAACAACGGACTTCCAACTGAATAATATTCCAAGACTTTACAGAGGTCAAAATACAACTATTGAGGCTAGAGTGATAGATAACGCATATCAACCGGTTAGAGATGCCCCTGTGAATTATACTTGGTCTGCTGATGGCACAAGTGATGTGGCAGTAACCGACTTGAACGGTGTATTCAAAATCAATCTAACTATAGACGAAATGCATGAATTAGGTAATTTTTCATTGAGTTTTACTTACCCTGGGGACACTTATCGACAAGGTAGCTCATCTGGAATAGACCTATGGGTCGTTTCAAGGACTTACATAGATTTACAAAGTACTACTGATAATAGATTATCTAGTGGAGACATTTGGGAATTTACAGCTCAGGTAACTGATGATAATAGGACTGCTGCAATAAAAGATAAAGGAGAACTTTTGGATGGTTGCGATGAGAACGGTGGAGAAATATTAGTTATTCTTGAAGGAGTTGATTTCGAACAAACAGTTCATCGACAGATTATCAAGACATTGTGCCCTAACGCCGGAACAATAAATCATGCAATGCTGTTAGATCCACAATTGTTGAGAGATGACCCCCAATCATTCCTTCCTGATGGTTTCGGACCAGTTAATGTAATAATCAGATTCTCAGAGAATCTGCCTCATGAAGGCTGTGACCCTATAGATCAAGAAATGCTTGATATTTCTGGTGCCTGGGATCCATGTGCACAAGTACTGAATAGTGACCACTATCGTAAGGTATTCCAATACAACGGAGAAGGATTTAGCCTGATTGGAGGTACACAGTTATCAGTTGATAATCAGATTGTTTACACTTCAGAAATTGACCAACTGACAGGACAACCTATCGATAAACCAATGACAGTAACAGGACAATTGGTTGATGAATTAAATACAAATTTATCTAATCGACCTATTCAAGTTCAATATGAAATGGTAGGTACTGACTTGGGCGTTAAAGCTTGTAATGGAGGAGTTACCGATTCTAACGGATTCTTCTCAATAATTTGTCCATTAAATGATATTCAAGCCGGTCAAGCAAAAGTTACTGTGAATTATTATTCATACGAGACTGGAGACCAATATAGATACAAAAACTCCAGCATCACTAAGTTCTTCCCAGTATTTTCTAATTCAACAATGACTGTACAAGAAATCGGACCCTTCCGAACTGATATAGATACATTCAGATTTGAGAATGGATCTGTATTCCCTGTACTATACTTGAAAGAATCATTCCACATTGATGCAATGTTAACCCAGGTTAATGGTAACCCTGTAGGTGGCAAATGTCTCAACATATACTTAGATCCAGAGACAAACACTAGGCCCTTTGCCACAGCAATTACTCAAGATGGAACTGGAGAGATTGAATGGTATTCAGGAGATCCAGAAGATAATCCAAGTAGAAAAGGTGTTGAACCAAGTGGTCAGAAATTAGAAGGATTTAGAACAGTTAGAATTGCATATGAACCAACAAAGGAATTACCTGGAGGTTGTAAAGCAGAAACAACCCCTGTAGTAAACGGTTCATATGAAGATATAGAAGTTCTAGTCCGAAGTAAAGTGGATATTTTGTTGAAAGATCATTGGGCAAAGGCTGAAGGATACCAAGAGGGAGATGTAGTGACCGGTAAAGTATCTATTCTAAGAGATAGACTTGATGTTTCTGTAGAAGGCGAAACTGTAATTTTCACTTTCCAATACTGGAATGGAACTGGCTATGTAACAAATAATGTTGAGTATTCCGTAACCAATGAAAAAGGTGAAGCAAATTTCAGCTTTATCTACAGTGGTAAAGAAGTTCCTGGTGAAACTAAAGGAAACGAACTTGCGATAAACGGGCAGTGGAGAGTCTTGGTTCACTTCCAAGAATCGGCTTTCTTCCAAGAAGAGTTCTTGAATAGTACTCCTACAATCAGGCTTGGAGAATTAGATGCTTCTGGTGATACAGATTTCTGGACTTTTAGAGTTATTACAGTACTTGGAATTGTAATGTCATTTATGCTATTAATCGGTGCAATAATGTATAGAAATTATAATGAAAGAAGAAGAATCGAGATTATTCGCGGTATCCTAACTGATTCGTTAATGTCTCTAAAGGCTTCTAATGATTATATTGCAACAATATTTGACTGTTACAAGCAATTAGTCAGATTCTTTAGAAGTAAGGGGGCAATGAAAAAGGTTTACGAAACTACCAGAGAATTCGAAGATGCGGTACATACAATGTTAGGAGGAATCACTCCTCCAGAGGATTTAGATACACTATTCTCAATATTTGAGGAGGCAAGATATTCTGATCATGAGATTGGTGCTGATCAAAGAGACCGAGCAATGGAAGCTTTACAATCAATTATCAACCATTTGAGTAATTCGCTTGGTGAAAGTATGTTGAATCGTACGTCATCAACTGAATCAGGATTGTATGGTTCAGTTATTAAGGCAGGTTCATTCATTGATTCAGAAGGACAGACAAGAATTGCAGGTATTGACGATGACGATGAAAGAGACGGTTTCTCGTTATAATTATCTTAATCATAGTCTGTAACTAACTTATCCGCCTAAACACCTACATTGTCCGCAGTGCTACGTTTTCTCCACTTGGCGAGTAGTAGCATTCATAACAGGTAGTCAGGTGGCCGCGATACCTAAGAAACGTCGAGGGAGTTATATGAGTAAGAACAATAGAAAGACCAACGCGGCACTAATCGCCTTAATCGGCGATTTAAAGGCCCAGAGCAGGTCAACTGGTTCTGCACTATGGCGAGACGTTGCATTGCGTCTGGAAACCAGTCGCAGTAATTGGGCTGAACCAAACCTGAGTCGTCTTTCGCGATACGCAGCTAATGAGGACATGGTCCTAATTCCTGGTAAATTACTAGGAAGTGGAGAGGTAGCAGGTAAGCCTAACGTCGCAGCATATAGTGTCAGTTCTGGAGCCCGCTCTAAAATTGAAGACGCAGGCGGACGTGTAATTACGATTCGTGAACTAATGAATGAAAACCCTGAAGGATCGGGGGTGAGAATCCTTGGATGAATCAGGAACTATAGTATATGATGCTACGGACAAGGTCCTTGGAAGACTTGCTAGTGTGGTTGCAAAACAATTACTTTCTGCCAGAAAAGCAGGAAATCCAGTTAGAATAATCGTTCTTAATGCTGAGAATGCAATAGTTTCAGGGCCTAGAACACGCGTTCTAGCAGATTATGATTTTAAGTATAAATTAAATCATCCTCGTAAGGGGCCATTTTTCCCTCGAATGCCAGATCAAATCATGAAGCGAACTGTTAGAGGTATGTTACCATATCAAAAAAATAGCAGTGGCCGTAATGCAGTCAGAGATTTGAGAGTAATGATCGGCTGTCCAGCCAATCTCTCTGGTGAAGATCTGCCTTCAGGTCATACATGGGGGGACACATCTGCTCTGGATCGTCCATTACCAGTTAAATTTGTAAGACTTGGTGAAATATCATCTTCATTAGGTGTAGACGCGACACGTTGGGGAGGTCAGTGAATATGGCTAAAAGAAAAGGTAAAATTTCAGTTGAAACCAGTGGTAAAAGAAAAACAGCAATAGCACGAGCAACGGTCCGTAAAGGGCAAGGACGTGTTAGAGTTAATAGTCAACCTATCCACATAATGGAACCAACTCTTGCACGTCGTAAGGCATTAGAACCAGTCCAAATCGCTGAGGCAATGGGACGTCTAGATGATGTTGATATTGCTATTGATGTTCAAGGCGGAGGACAAATGGGTCAAGTAGACGCAATTAGAACTGCAATTGCTCGTGGATTAGTAAAATGGAATGGCGGTGCAGTTGGAGAAGATGAAGAATTAAGAGATGAATACTTGAGATTCGATCGTAGCCTTCTTGTTAATGATCCAAGACGTAAAGAACCTAAACATCAAATGGGCCGTGGTGCTCGTGCCAAATGGCAAAAATCATACAGATGAGGTGAAAAGATATGTTGATACCAGTCCGTTGTTGGAGTTGTGGGAAAGTAATTGCTCACAAATACGAAGAATACAAAGAAGCAGTAGTAAATGGAGAAGATGCCAAAGTTGTCTTAGATAATTTAGGTATGGAAAGATATTGCTGCCGTAGAATGTTTGTCGCTCATATCGATCTAATCGATGAAGTTGCACCATTCAGCGTAGCCCGTGAGTGAGTTTACACTTAGGTTAGGGCTTTGAACTCAAAGAACCCCCTTGAATACATAGGGCCTGTAGGTTAGCTTGGTCTATACTTCGCGGCTGGGGGTCGCGCGACCCAGGTTCAAATCCTGGCTGGCCCACCATTTTCCCTCAGCTTATGCAAGACTTTTCTGACATCTCAATACGCATATTCAAGTCGCACCCCCCCTCTCATTAGACATGGTTGATGGCCGTCCGTCAGGCGATGATAAGCGAGAGCTTGTTTCTTGGCTTGTTAAGCAAATTTCATATCATTCTGATTTATACTATAACAAAGCCACACCAGAAATTTCTGATGCAGAATTTGACTCTCTATGGTCCGAATTGAAAAGATTAGATCCGCAAAATACTCAGCTTCAGATGGTTGGTTCTGACTCAGTACCTGGTAGTGAAAAAGTAACTCATTTGTTTCCAATGCGTAGTTTAGATAAAGCGACTACAATTAAGGAAATATATCATTTTGTATCTGAAACTACCGTAAATGGTAGACAGTTTGTTTGCCAGCCTAAACTAGATGGTTCCGCCCTTTCTATTGAGTATAGGAGAGGCAGATTAGTCAGAGCAGCAACTAGAGGCAATGGAACGAGAGGTGAGGATGTTACTGCTAATGCTAGGAGAATCCCTAATATTCCTGAAACTATTAATTGGGAGGGAGATTGTCATATCAGAGGTGAAGTAGTAATGCCATTATCCATATTCCAACATAAGTATTCATTGATTGCACCAAACCCTCGTAATCTTGCTGCAGGATGCCTTAGGCAGAAAACAAAAGATTCGGGTAAAGCAAAGCCAGAAGATTTAATTTTTCTAGCTTATGATGTTAAATTTCCAGACATAAATTCCAAACATCCGGACAGTCCAAGTCCACCTGAATTTATTTTTGATTCTGATTCCAATGATTGGCTCTCGTCCATAGGAATACAAATAGCAGGAAATACAGTAGTTAAAGCAGAAGATTCTACCCAAATTACAGAGAAGATTTCTTCAATTACTGATTTTTGGACAAGAAAAAGAGATAGTATTGAATGGGAAATAGATGGAGTTGTAATTAAGCTAGATTTAATCTCGAAAAGAGAATTCCTTGGAATGACTGCACACCATCCTCGTTGGGCTCTAGCATGGAAATTCCCTCCAGAGGAAGCCAATACAATCCTAATGGGTGTAGATTGGCAAGTAGGCCGAACCGGAACAATTACTCCCGTTGCAAGAGTTGCTCCGGTTACCGTTTCCGGAGTTACTGTTGAGAATGTTACTTTGCATAATCCGGGGGAAGTCAATAGATTACAAATTGCAATTGGAGACAAAGTAAAGATTGTAAGAAGAGGAGATGTAATACCAAAGATAGTAGAAGTAATCGGTAAAGCAACAAAGTCAGATATTGAAGGTAGAATACATTCAGATGGCTCAAGATTCAATGAAGACTTACCCACTTATTCAAAAATAATTATTCCAACTTTGTGTCCTAGGTGTGATACACACTTGATCAAAGAGGGGGCATTCATTAGATGTACAAATTTAAACTGTCCATCACGAATTGAGAGAACTATCCTTTACTGGGCGAGATCATTGGAGATGGATGGTATCGGAGAGAAATTAGTTCAACAGCTATGTTCAGAAGGTCTTGTGAAATCTTTGCCGGATATATATGACTTGAAAATTAGTGATATTTCAAATCTTGAAAGAATGGGTGTTAAGTCTGCAACCAATGTAATTAGAGAACTAGAATCTAGTAAGAAAATATCTCTTAGTATGTTTCTTTCAGCTCTCGGAATTCCAGGGATAGGTCCCGAATTAGCAACATCAATAGCAAATAAGGTTAAATCAATGGAGAATCTTTTAGATTTAGTCTTAATGAGGGATGAAAAAATTGAACAAAATAATTCTTCAGTAAATCAACTCATTGAAATTGATGGAATAGGGGAAAAGGTTGCAAACCAGATTCTAGATGGATTAGCAATAAGGATGGATACTGTACAAAGACTTCAAACACATCTAGAGATCTATTCGGAAACAATGCCATTAACAAATGGTTCTTTGACTGGAAAAACATTCTGTATAACTGGAACTTTGACGCGTTCCCGTAAAGAAATCGTACTTTTGATAAAATCTAATGGAGGGAAGGTTGTGAGTTCTGTATCTAAGAATTTAAACTACCTAGTAGCTGGTGAATCTGCAGGTTCAAAACTAGAAAATGCTAATAGATTAGGAGTCCAAATAATCTCTGAGAGCCAGCTAAATGAGATATTAGAGGTAGAGAATATATCTATTGGTATTGAAGAGAGCCCTCAAAAATCCCTGATGGACTTTTAATTAACCATACATGTTTGAACTTTCATTAGTTGCCTGTTCAGCACTTGGATTTAGTTGTAAAGCCATCATTTCCCGTATTTGTTCCTCTATTCTTTGCGCTTCAATTAATAACGGCTCAGAATCCAAATATATTGCAGGAAGTAATTTATCAAGGCAATTTATTATTCTTGCTGCAGCTCTAGAATCAGGGATCGTACCATTTCCAAATTCACCAGAAGCTTCCGCCAGCATTGCAACAGTGTTCACAGATTTTCTTCTACTTTCACCCATCATTACCCCTGTCATTCCTCCAATAATTCCTTGTTTTAGAAGTGGAACATTTAATTCCTTCAATATTTTATGAGAATCTTCTATAGAACCAATGCCTAATAGCGACCCATCTGAATCATCTTCATCAAAAATTGTATGTTTATTTTCCACACCTGGTGAATAGGCATCAATCATAATTGTAGCACTAGCATTAGATTTTTTAATCCAGTCAATTAAGGCACCAGATAATGGTAAGCACAAATCCGCAGGAACTTGGATTTCAGATGCAATGAGTACAACTTTATTGCATTCTTCCATATTACAAATAGGCTCCCCAGCATAAAATCTCAAAGGAGGTAAAGGCATTCCTTCTTGGACTAGACAAACTGCAGGAAGAGATGGATGTCGTACGCCACCAACCAATTTCAAATTTAATTTATCCACTAGATAGTGTGCAACAATACTGCTAACAAATCCTAGTGATGGAAAGCAATTGACTACTAGCGCTCCTGTAATATCAATTTCAGAATCAAACTGTATCTCCGGTTGTGACGTCATTGCTAGATAGTAATAGCCGGTGGTGTTAATCCTTATGACGCCACGAGCGTAACATCAGACAGTCAGGGGTGTTGTAATAGTGGCCGAAATATCTGAAGAGTACCAACTATCTCCTTCCTCATGGAATAGATTTGAAGAGTGCCCAAGAAAATACTGGCTCTCAAGACAAAGATTACCTAGAAAAGCATCCATGGCGGCTTCATTAGGTAACGTTATCCACAATTCAATGGAAGAAATTTGTAATCTAGATTTTGAAGATTATGACGATTCTAAAGTTGGGTGGCTATCTAATTTAATGAAAGAAACTATAGATAAACATTGGTCATTGGAAAAAGAAATCTTTCTTAATACACCCCGCAGACCAAGTTGGAAGTCCCAATCAATTGGAAAGGCAAGGGAAGGATTGGTTGGAGCCCTTAATATTCTTTTCAGCAAAACAAGGCATGCAGGAAAAAAGTTTTCAGAGATTTCTGTTAAAGATTGGAAAGAGATTAAATCAATTATCTTATCTAATGAAGAATCATTGATATCTAATGATGGAAGACTAATTGGTAGGCTAGATCTGTTAATAGATAATCTAGATGAAGATGGTAACTCTAGAGGTTGGATAGTTGCAGATTTGAAAACTGGGAAACCACCCAATTCAAAACTTAATGAAAAAGTAACTAGGCAGTTATTATTTTATAGAGATTTATTGAAAGAAACTAAACCAAATCACCCCAAAGTATCTGCTGAGGGCTGGTATTCATCTAATCAGAAAATATACTCTACGGATGGCGAATTTGTATTGAATGATGCAATCTTGGCTTGGAATCAAATGAAACTAACAAAGGCCCCTCCTGTTTCGACACCTAGTGAAGATGCGTGTGGATTTTGTGAGTTCAAGGCATGGTGTCCTGATTGGTGGATATCTAGAGATAGAGGGCATCTTTCAGATAGGAATACATTTCGCGACGAGGTTGTTAAAATAGTCAAGTTTGACGAGTCTTCAGGTGCAGCAAGGTTTGAACGCCAATCTCCAGTAGGCTCAGAAGGTGAATTAACAAGCTCCGAGATAAGTTTTGGAGCGTTTATTAAAGGTCGAGCACTAATACAATTGAAGGAGATATTTTCTTCAGATTATGAAGGAGCATTATTTTTGGGTAGCGTCAGATCTCAAGGACAAATTATTCACTTAGGAGATTGGAGCGAGATTCTTCCATGGTCTCCTTTATTGGAATCAATAAGATAATTCAGTCTTGAAAAGAATTTTTAAGTTTTTCACATACACTATTCTCTACAGGGCTTGAAGATGAAAATAGCCAATCCAAATATCGAGGATCATTCCGACTGATTTCACTTAAACTTCTACCTTTGTGTTTCCCAAAAGCAACAATGATATCTGAATTATTTATTCTCAATAATCCTCTTGATTGAGGAAACGGTTCTAAATCTTCTAGACCTGGACCAAGTGTATTTTCTTTTCTTACTCCTGATAAAGAGTCTTGTAAATCATCTATTGATCCTCTAAAGAATCTAGGGTTTTCTTTCATTATTTTCCATAACAGAATCAAGGTTGCGCCTGCATCTGCATCTGCTCTGTGGGCATTATTAAGCTCAATTCCATATTTATTACATAATATTCCTAATTTATGTCTTCCTGGGATTTTTAATTTTCTAGCAATCACTAAGGTATCGATTATTGCTCTTGGTTTAGGTGTTTCAACCCCTGCTCGGAGGCATTCAATTTCAAGAAGTTTCCAATCAAATTTTATTATGTTATGGCCAACAATTATTGAACCGTCAATTATCTTTGATATCTCGCCAATGTGTTGTGAGAAATTACCTGCATCTTTGACATCTTGATCTTTAATACCATGGATATTCGATGCTTCAAAAGGTATCCTTTTCTCGGGATAAACTAATGATTGGACATTAATTATACTTCCATCAACGTCACTGCCAATTAATGCGTATTCGACAATTCTCTCTTTCCTGATATCAAATCCTGTAGTTTCTAAATCAAATCCAATGACCCGGAAGCCATCAAAAATCTCCCCAGCCATGATTTATCGAAACACACTCACCCAATGAACTAATCCATCGGCCCCTTTCAAATCATATATTTTTGATATTTAATTGGTGTATTTTTCCAACATCGCTATGAACGTTATATCTTGCACAGACGTCCAATGTCACCAACTAAGATTGGAACTTTCACTATATGTTGTATGATTTTAATGGTATCATTAGCTGGTTGTACTGGGCTATCACCTACAACACCCAATGCTGAAATATCTTCTGATGTAAATGAAATTAATGTAGGTGATGTAATAAATTTTGATGGCCGTGACTCGACATCCCCTTCCCCTACAATAATAGTAGATTATAATTGGAATTTTGGTGATGGCGAAACAAGACTGACTAAGTCAGGAATCATAAGCCACTATTTTCAAAACCCTGGAAGCCATGAAGTCGAACTAACGGTAACTAACGATTATGGAGAATCAGATTCAATCTCAATGACTATTTTTGTTAATTCTCCACCTTCAATAATCATTGAAGCTCCTGGTTATGTAAAGACTGGTGAAATAGCAACACTAGATGCAACCAATTCTTTTGACCCTGAAGGCGGCAATTTAGAATTTATTTGGGATTTTGATAAGTCAATTGACAGTGACGGAGACGGAGATCCCGCTGGTGATGCGGACTCGATAGAACCAATAGCAGATATTGAATTTTTAGAAGCTGGTAACCAAACTGGGGTATTGACCATAGTTGATGACATGGGAGGAATTTCCTCGCAAGAATGGACCATAATGGTAATTTCTAGGACATATTATGTTTATTGGGAGGAAGAAAAAATTATCTATTCTTGGTCCGATTATCTTGAACAAGGAGAATCTATATCTCTAACTCATGAACCAGGCCTCAATTCACGCATTATCGAATTTAATGCTTCATTAATTTTAGATAGAGAGTTGATACCATTACTATGGCCCGAAGACAATTTTTCTTTACATGTCAATTTACCGATGACTGGATGGGAAACATCTGCCTCAACAACTCATGATAATATTACAGAAAATGCGTCAGCCTATATTTCATATGATGAGTTAAATGATATACCTGAAAATGATTACAATATTCAAGGAGACTCGGCTGAAAATATTATTTTTTCTTTACTAAATGAACCAGGGCAAAGATGGGGGATGGGTGAGTGGATATGGACGATTACTGCAGATCAATGTGATCCAGATTTACCTGTAGATGGTATCGATCCAGATACTGGTAATGATTGGAGTTTAGAGATAGAATTCATTATTTTAACTCCTAGAGTAGCAGAAATCGGAATCTAAATCCCTATTCAATAGTGGGAAGGGCTTTCAAGTAATTCTTCATGGCAGGGGTATGGTCAAAGAGATGGAGATCACTAAAGTCTCGATTCGAGACAGACTTATTGCAGACCTAAAAGTCATTATGAGCGATCCTCGAGACTATGATTTTTCACCACGTGCTGAAATTAACTCCAATGTACTTACCATCCATAATGAAGGCGATGATTCTTCTAAAACATCATTCGAACTAGATTATGAAATGATGCAAACAATAGAAAGAGATCGCATGCTTGAATTACGGGTCAAGTTCAATGTAGATGGAATGCATGGTGTTCTTTTACATAAAACTCCTCAACCTAGAGATGGTCCAAAATCTAAGAAATTAGCACAACCCAGTTGGAAAACAATCCTTCCACTGGATATGTAAATCTCTCTAACTATCACCGTCGGAATTAAAGATGAACCTTCTTTCGAAGTTCTATTGGACCCATAGTGTAGCCTGGATATCACTGGGGCTTGCGGAGCCTTAAACCCGTGTTCAAATCGCGGTGGGTCCGCCATTTTCATTTTTCAGTGAATACTAAAATAATCATATTTTCTAGATTGTTGTTCCATAGATTTCAAACCAATTAACTATTACCATTTACCATGACATTCGTATCTTCTAGAAGAATAGACTTCCCAATGGTAGATTTAGCTGGCATAGTTTATTACCCTAAATTTTGGGATTTAGCGCATCGATTCTATGAAGAATCCTGGGAATATACTTGTGGTATTCATTATAATGAAATTCTTGAAGTATATCGCTTAGGTTTCCCTCTAGTCCATAGCGAAGCAAATTTCCATCACCCTCTAAGATATGGTGATATAGCTACATGCAAACTTAAGATAAAGAGAATCGGGGATACGTCAGTGACTTGGAGTTTTGAGATATTCAATCAGGATGAGATATTGTGCTGGACATCATTACAAACGACAGTTTGTACAAATATGGATGAAATAACTTCAAAAGAATCTGTCCCTGATTGGATGCGCGAAGGACTTTCTAAAATACAAGAATAGACATCACTCTTTAGGCCATTTTTTCGTTAGTGCTTTTCTCAAAGAATCATCCATTTTAGCATCCCACCAGTTTGCCTTTCTCCATATCGCATATCTTCCTCTAATTCCTCTTAAATCAGCTCCTTCAAGTTTAGCGCCTTGAAAGTTAGATAGGTTCATTTTAGCTTTAATAAAAATAGCATCTCGCATATCAGCATTATCAAATGCTGCCTTCATTAAGTTAGCACCTTTGAAAGATGCTCTTCTCATATCAGCACCTGATAGATCGGCACCCTCTAAGTCTGCACCGTCAAACACAGCTCTTTTCAAATTAGCACCTGAGAGATTAACTCCTCTCAAATCTTTACCAATATGAGAAGTATAAGACCAATCTTCATTTTCTTCTTCAGACACGTGTCAAACTCTCCAGATAATCGCGACCTGCATCTGTGAGGACTACATACCTATTTTTCTTTGGCATACCTTTAGGATACTCCAGAAACGGATCTTGCTTTTTTCCTGTGACTCCACCTTCTAACATACGATTGATGTAGAGTGAAAGATTCCACTTTTCAACATCTTCTTTATCCCATTTTTGAGATTGAGATACTAGATTTTTCAACTCACGAGGAGGCGTATTTGTTTCTTTTTCAACAAATCTTAGATAATGAATAGCAGCGAGAATAACATCGCCAGTCTTTTCAATTTCACAAGAATCTAATACTCTTCTGAAGGCTGAACCTCTTTCAGGAATCCCACTTTGAACTGCTCTCTGAGCCGCAATTTGTACTGCTGAGTCTCTAGCATTTCTGATAGCTGTAAGTTTCCCTTCCCAAGATTTTTCTTCCTTAATCTTTAACCAACCATCTTGAACTTCTTTTGCAGAGCCAGATAAATCAATTACATCGCTACCAACCTTGATATAAATACGACCAATTCCGGAGTTTCCACTTTGACCCATATTACATCGGAGAGAGTCAATTTAGTTAAATCCTAGTATATTTTTTTAACAAAATGTGATTATGTAAGTGTGAGATTTAAGATACTTTACTAATTGCGAGGTATATGGAAGATGATAGCAGTACAGGATTTCCTTTGGTTTTACATGCCGAAGCAGACCCTAGCCGCCTTGGAGGAACGGCAATATGCGGTTTCTCAACTGTGGGCTCAGTAGGAGTGATTGCAACATCTCATTTGATTTCAGCGCTAAAGTTAGATGTCATGGGTACGGTACTACATCCACATTTTCCTGCAATTGCTTTGATACATGACTCGGTTCCAAAGCACCCTGTTAGGGTTTACCAGGGTGAGGGGATAGGAGTATTTACATCTGAAATACAGTTTCCTAATGAAAAAGATATTTATTTTGCAGAAACTGTATTAGAATGGTTCACAAAAGGCGGTTTTGATAGGTTAATCGTAATTGATGGAGTAATTAGTAACGAACTAGGGATCAAAGAAGAAGGTGAATTATGGGGAGTTTCTTCAAATCAATTAGGTAGAGAAAAACTTGACAATGTAGGAATACGACGTATTCAGCAGGGTATAGTATCGGGAATTGCTGGTTACCTCATTGCTGAAGGAGAACGTCGTGGACTTGATGTTACCGCTTTATTGGCTGAATGTAACCCGATGTACCCAGATGCTAGAGCCGCTTTAATCGCGGTTGAAGGAGTAAGTGAATTGTTAGATAAAGAAATTCCAATTCAAGATCTATTGAACGATGCAAGAAAAATAGAAGAACGTGTTAGAGAGGCTTTCAGTCGCGCTCAGAAGACGGCTTTACCCGCACCTAATGACGAAGATGATGACGATGAAGTACAGATGGTCTTCTGATTAATAGAAGGGATTAGTTCCGGCAGCGTGGTCTGTAGTGTCAATTATTTCAGTAATTCCAGGAACATTATCAGTAATCATGACCTCAACTCCTTGTTTTAGAGTTACATCTACCATTCCACATCCTTGACATCCTCCTCCGAAAGCAATGTATGCCTTTCCGTCATCAACCCCTAGTAAATCTACATGTCCTCCATGAGACGCCACAGCAGGATTTACATGTTCCGCGATTACGTCTGCCACACTTTGAGATAAGTCATCTATCCAAAGAGGATTGGGATTATCAAATGCAAATCCTCCTCCCATAAGAGTTTCTTTGTAATCCAAAGTAGTACCATCAATATATTGAACACTTTTCTCAGCAATTAGGATCTTAAGATCGCTAGATTCAGTGTGTAAATCGCCTTCTTTAGCATCTTTTAGTGAAACAAGTTGCAAATCATAGTTGAAGCCATTCGCTCCCCTTCCAACAATTTCTATACGAACAGCGATATCAGGATCATCGCCTTGGGAGATGTATTGATTCAACATCTCCTGAGCTTTCTCTGTTATCTCCAGCATGTTACTCAATGTGCTGCAAAAGGTACCCTTTATTCAACCTGTCCTCAAACAGGCAAGACTCTTGACCCTAGTTCTTTACGAGGTATTGTGCCTAACTCCGATGTCCGAGATCATTTTGGAAGACCGTTGAAGGATTTACGGATTTCAGTTACCGATAGGTGTAATTTTCGATGTAGATACTGTATGCCCAGAGAACGCTTTAGTGAGAATCACGCATTTCTTCCCAAGAGGGCATTTTTATCTTTTGAAGAAATAGAAAAAGTAGTCCGTTCATGCATGTCTCTAGGTTTAGAAAAGGTCAGGATTACTGGAGGAGAACCTCTTTTGCGAAAGGATTTACCAAGATTAGTTGAAATGTTATCAAATCTTGGAATTGAAATCGCTTTAACTACAAATGCCTCTTTACTAAAGAAGGAAGCAAAAGCCCTTTATGATGCAGGACTGAATCGTGTAACTGTAAGTTTGGACGCATTGGACCCCGATCTCCATCACGCTATGTCAGATAGTAATATCTCGGTTAAATCTATTTTAGAAGGAATAGATGAGGCTATCAAAGTAGGGCTTTCTCCAGTTAAAATAAATTGTGTGGTACAGAAAGGAGTGAATGAGGAGGAAGTTAGTAAATTAGTAAATCATTTTCGGCACACAGGAGTAGTTGTACGTTTTATCGAATATATGGATGTAGGACGAACAAATGGCTGGCAACTAGCACAAGTAGTCCCATCAGAAAGCATTTTGAATCATCTTCAACAAGAGTTTGATTTGGTACCAATAAAATCAGTAAAGAATAGTGATGTTGCTGTAAGATGGGCTCATAGGGATGGCTCTGGCGAAATAGGTTTTATCTCATCTGTCACATCACCTTTTTGTGGAGACTGTGTGAGGGCTCGTCTTTCAGCAGATGGTAGGTTAGTAACTTGTTTATTCGCTTCCGGCGGTCACGATATTCGCGCACTAATCCATAATGGCGCTGGCGAAGAGGATTTACAAGCAGCAATTGCAGCTATTTGGAACCGAAGAAAAGATCGCTACAGTGAAATACGCTCGGAAGATACAGCCGCACTACCTAGAATTGAAATGTCTTACATTGGTGGTTGAGTAAGGTCTAATGATTGGATAATAACATCCCATGGGGCATTAGTTCTGAAAGAAGGCTTGGGGTAATGTGACAACTCTGCTTTGAATCCTTTTTGATTTATTATTTCTACCATTTTTTTTGGACTAGGGGGCGAACCAACATTCCTCCAACTAGCTAAATCATCTGTTAGAATTAGAAACTCACCTTCTATTATTCCAGATTCATTTTTAATATTCTTAATACTACGGATTATCTTTCTTCTTTCTAGTTCGTAATCTCGTTGATTCCAGTTCATAGGGTTCATCGGATTATATTCTATTGTGCACATAGATGTTACTTGTTCTTCTGTAAAACTAGCCATTACTTTCGAATCTCCAAGAGGACCTATCCAAAGTGGACCTGAGACTCTTTTATCCTCCCTGCTTACAGGATATGAGAGTGGTAAAAAACAGTGCATAGGTAGGTGTTCTGTTGAACTCTGAGGTGTCAGACCTTCCTTCATTGACGCTACAACTTCTTTTTTGTTAGGCTCAGATACCCTCCATCCTAATTTTTTTTCTAGTTTGTTGGCTTTTTCCACAGATTTTTTAACTTTTAAAGAAATTCTTAGATGGTGTGAATCCCATACTGATAATATTGGTTCAGCGAACCTATCATGTTTTGCTGCCGATCTTGCTATACATGCCATTAGTACTCTTAACCCAGAATCATGCGCTAAATTATCAGGATTTATTCTAGCGCCATATCTTCTCATTAAAGCAGTCTTTGAAGAACCTGCCAAGGCGGCGGTATCTGTGGCACTTATTTCTAAAATCGCATTCTTTGCAAGTGATTGTATTGCAGTATCTAAAAATGGTATCGGTGAACCAAATGGGTCTATATCTACCCAATGCCACCCTTGATCTAAAATCGTAGTTCGTAAATCTCCTTGCTTATGATTCAAAATACCTTGCTCGTTTTTTGGAGGAAATTTTTGATGGTTCTCCAAAGCCCTTTTTATCGATTTTTCATTCATATCACAGATTGTTACTCTTAGTCTATTAGCATGTTCTTCTGGTAATTCGTTTAACCATCTCCTTGCTCTAAGGCCGCTGGCTGCTAAACCATCCATCACATATATTTCTGAATCACCTAAATATCCTGAGTCAATAATATGCTTCATCAACATAACACTTCTAGTTCTTGACCCAGACATTGCTGGATTGTAGAATACTTTTTCAAAATCTTTTTTCGAAGGACCTATTACATCATTTTCTATTTTATTTTGTAGTTGAATAAATGTTGCCCCTTCAAGATATATCATACTAATTCCTCAATCATAATAATTGCTATTTATCAATTCAATAATGCGAGAAAATAACCTCAGGGTCAGCATGTGTAACTTCTCTTTTTTTATCATGAACATAACCAATACGCCTAGTTCCTGGTAATCTTTCATTCAACCATTCTTCTACAGATATTGATTTCTCTTTACTGACCACGATTGTCATGCCCATACCCATATTGAATGTTCTATGCATTTCTCTATTGTTTACAGAGCCATTTTTAGCCAACCATTTAAATTCTGGCAAAATAGGCAAAGGATCATCTATATGCCATCCGAAATCATCATGTAGCCTTAGAAGATTAGATAATCCTCCTCCTGTGATGTGTGCCATTGCTTTGATATCTGATATTTCACAAGGTCCAATACCTTCTCTACAATGTTTAATCAGATCCACCAATGGGTCTACATAGATTCTAGTAGGATTTAGTAGTACTTCTCCCAATGTTATTTCTCCTTCTTCAAATCTTTCAATACTTCTATTTTCATGATTTGAATCAAAAGGACATGCCTCCATTAAAGAAAAACCTGAACGTTCTACGATTGCCCTAACAAGCGTATAACCATTAGAATGAACTCCACTACTTGGTAAACCAATCATTATATCCCCATTTTGTATCTTTGCTCCAGTAATTTCTCCCCCTTTTGGAAACCATCCTAGTGCTGTACCTGATAGATCTAATTCAGTAACTATGCCAGGCAATGTTGCTGTCTCCCCTCCTGCTAGAGTTACCCTCGCTCTATTGCAGGCTTCGGCCAGAGATTTTCCTAGTATTGCATGAGTCTTAGTATTAGTTTTTGGAACAGCAATATAATCCACAAAAGCAATTGGTTCTGCCCCCACACATAATAAGTCGTTGACATTCATTGCTACGCAATCAATGCCGACCCCATCATACCTTTGCAATTCATTTGCAATCATTAGTTTTGAACCAACGCCATCTGTTGCCAATGCTAATCTGTAATCTCCAAATTCAATAATACCTCCAAATCCTCCAGGTAGAGGGACAGGTGCTCCAAATTCTCCTTTTTTCCTAATAGACGAAGAAAGTGCACCTACTAAACTTGCAACAGCAGCTCCTTCTGCATCTATATCAACTCCTGACGACGCATAATCCATTGGGGGGTCGGTCATGGCCTCGCGAGACATAACTACTGCATCAAATACTCTGTCTGTTATTTTCTTTTGAGTTCTGATTAAAGTTGTATACATATAATAATTTTAGTATGTTTTTTTATTATGTACATTATATATTAAAAAACTATTTTTTTAGATGCATTCCCAATAGACTCTATAAATGTTATATGTAGTCGAAGAAGCTACCGGAACGTGAGAATTCTATGAATAACAAGAAAATAATTGCAATGATGATGACACTGAGTATGCTAGCAGCAGCATTTGCTGGATGCTTAGGTGGAGATGATGATGAAGAGCCAGAGCCAGTAGCGATTTTGGGTTGTATGGATGCGACAGCGAACAATTACAACGATGCTGCTACTGAAGACGACGGATCGTGTACATACGATCAAGCGGATGTTAACATTAAGATAGGTTTCCTTAATGATGCAACAGGACCGATTTCAGTTTATGCTGATGCATTTACATATGCTGCCAATGCAGCAGGTGAAATGCTTTCTATGACCGATGGATATACTTTCGAGATTGTAGAAGCAGATTCTGCATGTGATGGTACTGCAGCAGGTACAGCAGCCCAAACATTAGTTGACTCAGGAGTAGTCGCAGTTGCAGGAGCAGCTTGTTCAGGTGCATCTATAGGTGCTAATGCAGTACTTTCAGCAGCAGGAATCCCTATGATTTCCTACGCAAGTACTAGCCCAGCATTATCAGATGCTACAGCTCATCCTGATTTCTTCCGTATTGTACCAAGTGACGCAATCCAAGGCGATGCTATGGCTGATATGGTAGCAGCAAGTGGAGTAACTTCACCTGCATTGGTACACATGACTAACGCATATGGAGCAGGCCTTGCAGATTCTTTCGAATCATACTGGACTGCCATGGGTAATACTGTATGCACAAAGTTAGGATATGAAGAAACAAATACTGATTTCGCTGCTGCTGTACAGGCAGTGATTGACGCAGGTTGTGATTCAGCAGTTCTAGCTTCTTATTCTGCAGACGGTGCAATGATCATCGAGACTATGGCTGGAATGGGGGCAACAATCCCAACATTCGGTGCTGATGGTATCGCGGGCGAATCTGCTCTACTTGATTACACAAACACTGCAGCCGCAAACGGCGTACAAGTAACATATCCTAGAGCAGCATCTGGCGGTTCAGGTTCATTCGGCACTATGTGTGCAGCTGATGCGGTTTGTGGATCTGGTATCTACACACTGGAAGCTTATGACGCAGTAATGATGATAGGTCACGCTGCTATGATGGAAGACGGAGCAAATATGGCTTCGCACATTAACATGGTAGGTGTCGATTATGCTGGAGAAAGTGGTACGCTAACTTTCCTTGATAATGGAGATGTTGGTGGAAGTGGATACGATGTATGTACTTTCAACTACGTTCCAACATACGGAGATTACTACAATTGTGACATGATGTGGACTGCAGCAGATGGACTTGCAGCAGCACCATTCATGGGCGCTACTGTAAAGATCGGTTTCCTAAATGACGCAACAGGACCAATTGCTGTGTATGCTGCTGGTTTCGTTGCATCGACACAAATTGCATTAGGAATTGCTAACACAATTGGATGGAACAGCATGGTTCAGTTCGAGATAGTTTACGCTGATTCAGGATGCTCAGGAGACATGGGTGCAGCAGCAGCTCAAACACTACTTGATGCTGGTGTTGTAGGAGTAGTAGGAGCAGCTTGTTCTGGTGCTTCTATGGCTGCTAACGCAGTACTTTCAGCAGCAGGAGTCCCACAGGTTTCCTATGCAAGTACAAGCCCTGCACTTTCTGATGCAGCCGCTTATCCTGACTTCTTCCGTGTAGTTCCAAGTGACGCTCTACAGGGTCAAGCACTTAGTGCAGTAGTAAGTGCAGATATGCCTGCTAATGGAACAGTTGGATTAGTACACATGACTAATGCATACGGATCAGGTCTCGCTGATGCTTTCACTGCAGATTTCACTGCAGATGGAACAGCACTTTGCACAACAATTGGATATGAAGAAACAATGACAGACTTCTCTGCCGCTGTTCAATCAATGGCAGATAGTGGATGTACTTCTGCTGTATTAGTATCATATGCAGCAGATGGTGGAATGATCATTGATGAAATGGCAGCACAAGGTTGGTCTGGCCAAGTTTATGGCGGAGATGGAATCGCTGAAGAAGGTCTTGCAACAGATGCAACATCTAGTGTTAATGGAATAATTGCTACCAAACCTGCATCAGCAGCAACCGGTGAAGTTGGTTATGTATTTGCAGCACTTTGTGCACAAAATCCTGACTGTGCTGGTGGAATTTACACAGCTGAGGCATTCGATGGAATCGTACTTGTAGCATTGGCTGCATTCGCACAGTTGGCATCTCCTGGTGCAACTTTGAGCCAAGTAATTATGGCTACAGGACAAGGTCTAGCTGGAGCAAGTGGCGATATTTCATTCATGGCTAATGGTGACGTACCTGGCGCAGGATACTGTGTTGGTGATTTCACTGAAGATGCAGACGGAGTTTCCTTCGATTGTAACCGAAGCTGGGATCCAGTAAATGGAATGTCTTGAATAATCTATTAGATTAACAAGATACGTAAAAGCAGTGTGGCGGGACCCCCGTCACACTGCTCTTCTTTAACAAACTTCAATTGTATGCGTGTGTGTAGGTAATGCTCCAACAGATACGTGAAAATTTCAATCATTTTTCTAATTCATTAACTACCACTCAGAAGAGATTACTCATCGCTTCGGTATTATTCTTAGATTCACTCATATTAGGTTTAACATACGGAAAAGGTTTTTTAAATTTAATAGATTTATTATTATTAGATAAATTACCAACAGACTCGATCTGGTTGATACAAATTTTAGAGTCAATTACTGCTGGTTTTGTTGTAGTAAAAATGTTCTTTGATGATATTCCCAAAGGTAATATAAGAACAATAATGATTTTCTTATCACCGTTTTTTTTAATTACGGTAGTTTTTATCACTTTGGAGGCATTACTACAAGGATTAGATATACGTGCAACTATTACATTAGATCTAATCTCAATTTCAACTGGAACTTTAACATGGGCTTCAACATATCTTGCCATAGCAATTGGTCTAACTTTAACATATAAAGTACAGAGATATGGGAATTTCGCGCAATCAGAATTCTTCATGATTGGAATGTATCTGGCCATGATATTAGTTTGGAGCGATTATTTTGTTCCGATGTATGATGCTCCTCGAGACGGTGTATTAACTTGGTCAGTATTATGTTGGACACTT
>Ga0209036_1000006_pt1 | contig 97102 bp, 57 predicted proteins | sample MarorgKNORR_S2LV_3_FD_188222 | JGI IMG/M metagenome (GOLD analysis project Ga0209036, IMG submission 188222) | Marine microbial communities from the Southern Atlantic Ocean, analyzing organic carbon cycling - DCM_A/KNORR_S2/LV (SPAdes) (version 2) | ecosystem: Environmental > Aquatic > Marine >... | reverse complement strand
GACTCTCGTTGTGCCATTCATGCAAGTCGCCAATTAAGCGACAAGGTATTACGCTACCTTAAGAGGGTCATAGTTACCCCCGCTGTTTACCGGTCCTTCATCAGGTTGAAACCCGATTTCAGATACCGGCACTGAGCAGGATTCACCGACTATACACAACCTTTCGATCTAGCAGTCGGCTATGTTTTTATTAAACAGTCGGAGTCCCCTTGTTACTGCGACCAGGTTCTCTCGAACCTGGCACTCCTTCTCCCGAAGTTACAGAGCGATTTTGCCGAGTTCCTTCGCGGTACTTTGCCCGTCACACCTTAGGCTTCTCACCTTGGGTACCTGTGTCAGATCTTGGTACGATCACCTCTACGGCTTTTCATGGGACCTAGGCCTCATCTATCTTTGCTCACGCCTTCTCAAACTTCTCACCATTACGGTTCTCCATTTGATTATTGAACGCTTCGACGCACCATGACAGATGCGCATAAACTAGCCCAAGCCGTTACCATTGTTGTAGAGGGGCTTACGAATATTAACGCAATTCCCTTTCGATCATTTCGGTTAGGAATGACCTTAGGATCGGCTAACCCTCGGCTGATAACCATTGCCGAGGAACCCTTACCCCTTCGGTGGTGCGGATTCTCACCGCACTATGCTGCTACTCTTCCCTAGATTCTCATACATACACGGTCCACCCGATCTCAAAACCGAGCTTCTACCCGAGCATGTCGCCGCGCTACCTCATCTTCTTTCGAAGGATCAGTGTATCGGTATACAGTTTTAGTCCCGTCCATTTTTCGGGCCCGCAAGCTTGACTAGTGATCTGTTACGAACTCTTTCAAGGATGGCTGCCTCTAAGCCCACCTTCTAGTTGTCTTCGACCACGGACTCCGTTTGTAATTAACACTTAACTGTAATTTTGGGACCTTAACACTGAGCTGGTTTCTTCACCTTTCGTCACGGTAGCTTACCCACCGTGGCTCACTCCTCGCTTCTACGACGATTACAACTTCGGAGTTTGACAGCGTACCGAGGGATCGCTCCCCCTAAATACCCAATCAGTGCTCTACATCGTAATCTATCTCTGCGAAGATCTACCTGCGAGTAGTCTCGCGCGGAACCTGCTATTGCCTATCTCGATTGGACTTTCACCCCTATACCCAGCTCATCCGAGCGATTTGCACATCAGCAACGGTTGGATCCTCCACCCAACTTTCATCGGGCTTCAATCTGGCCAGGCATAGATCGACAGGCTTCAGGTCTCCCACTAATGACTCCGGGCGAGCACACCCAGTCCCTCACCACATAAGTGGCTGCGGACTTTTCGGTTTCCCTTCGGCTTCGGAGATCAACTCCTTAACCTCGCCATTAATCAGAACTCCCAGGGGCATTATTCGAAACGCACGAATAGACGCTGCTCATATCTTCGCTTTCACGCCTATTCAGCTTGTTCCCGACTGGTTTCAGGTTCTTTTCACATCCCGCTAAGGATACTTTTCAGCTTTCGCTCACGCTACTTGTCAACTATCGGTCTCGAGTAGTATTTAGGATTGGAAGTTTATGCCTCCCATATTCACGCGCGATATCCAACGCACGATACTCAGGATTCATCACATGGCCATATCATGTACATATACGGGTCTTTCACCCTCTATGGTGCGCCGTTCCAGGCGACTTCTACTTCCATGACTTAGACTACAAATGATCCATACCCCACATCTCTTCATGATTTCTCATGAAGATTCGGTTTGTCCTATACCGTTTTCATTCGCCACTACTAGCGGTATCTCGTTTGATTTCTTTTCCTCTCCCTACTGAGATGCTTCAGTTCAGGAGGTTCCCTTTCCATTTAGGAATGGCACAGAGTGCCAGGAGGTCCCATTCAGCAATTTGCGGATCCAAGAGATTCATGCCTCTCCCCGCAACTTATCGCAGCTTGTCACGACCTTCTTCGGCTCTCGAGCCGAGCCATCCCCCAGTCGGGTTGTAGCATCTTTTTGATTTCTACATTCCCACTTTCTATTTATCTTAACACAGGGACTCATTGTGAGTCCTCTGGTGTCCAGGCATATCAATTCTGGTATCTCAGACCACTCCGTCTCCCCGCAGGGCGAAGCAGTCTCAACCACTAACCTTGATACATAGCAGTACCAAAGCGCACTATAAGCAGCCTCGCGACCTACCTTTGGTATATGAAGTAAAGGGTAGGGAGCCCCTCTTTAAGGGGTCTGAGTATAGCGAATCTCTAAAATTTGATAAAATATTTTTTCCCGAAAAAATAACACTGTTATTCGACATTAAAAAATCGATTTAGAATAATTTGAATATTAAAAATTAAGCTCATTAATCTCAATTATTCGGACTCTAAGTCTAAACTTTTCATATCGAGGTTGTCTAAGTTCTCTAGATCCTTGTAAACCATTGGAGTAAAGCTAAGACTACCAATTATTAACAAAGAAATTATTGTGAATGGAATCATTGGACTGGACCACTCAATAGCATATCTTACTACACAGTATACTGTAGAAAGTAATAATGTCAATATCATAATCGGAAAACCCGTACGGAAGAATCGATTGAATGAAATATCGTTTCCAGATTCTTCAGCTAATCCTGCCGCAACAACGTTAGCCGATGCACCAATAATTGTACCATTTCCTCCAAGACAAGCACCAAGCGCTAAAGCCCATGCAAGTGGACCTAAGTGTAATCCTAATGTTTCATCAGACGCCAACTCAATTACTACAGGGACCATCGTTGCAGTATAAGGAATATTGTCTATGAAGGCAGAAGCAATTGCTGAAACCCATAACAATAACAAAATTGCCACCATCTCCCTATTATTCTCAGAAGCTTTGGAGACAGTATCTGATATTAGATCTGCAATCATCTCTATCAATCCCATGAATTCAAGTCCATGTATCATAATAAATAAACCAGCAAAGAAAATAATTGTGGTCCATTCAACAGATTCTAATGGTCCTTCAACATGGTGTGGTGATGTAACTAAAAGCATTACAACCGCCCCAACTAAAGCAATTACAGCAACTGACGATAAAGGATGGGAAATTTGGGAATGAGCGAAGAAGAGTAAAATCACTACTATCAAAATAGCTCCTGATTTCTTTAGAAGTTCGGCATCCTTAATTCCATACTGAATTTTTAGTAAATCAACGTTTCTTCTTCTATATCCGGACAGACCAGGTTTTTCTATAATTCTCAATAACCAGAATGCAGGCACCATAGCAATCAATACTGCTGGAGCTACATGAATAATGAAATCAGTAAAACCTATACTATCTGCTTCTAAAACAGTCCCACTGAGACTTTGACTGGATAATTGTGCACCGATAATAATGTTTGGAGGATCACCGATCTGAGTTGCAGCGCCACCAATATTTGAGAACATTACCTCTGCAATTATCAAAGGAACTGGTTCTAAATCCAGTACCTTACAAATTTGTATAGTTACTGGAACTATCAACAAGATAGTAGTTACATTATCTAGCAGGGCAGAGAATACAGCAGTAATCATACACAAGATAAATGTCAATCTCCATATTGAACCTCCGCTACGTGCATATGCTTGGACTGCAGCCCACTCAAATAAGCCCGTTTTCGAAAGAATATCCACCATGACCATCATTCCTATCAGGAGGCCGATAGTTTCCCAATCAATCCATGTCATAATAGTCATTAAATCAGGACCAAATAATTCTTCACCATCTAATAAAGTACTTTGCTCGGGAGAATAGTATGTGGCAACATGTAGAGCAGCAACTGCGGCAATACCTCCTAATGCTGCCGCTAGCGCTCTATGTACCCATTCAAAAACAATTAACGCATAAACCGCTATCAATATAATGATGGCCACAGAAACAGCCCAACTAGGCATCTCAGCAGCCTTCCAGGAACCTCCTGATGAACCTCCTGCTGCTGAAACTGAAACTGGAATGAATGATAATACAAATAATAGAGATAAATAAAATTTAGATACACCATTGTAAAACGACTGGCGGGGAATGGTTCTCATGTTCATGCGTGATACATTACCTCTAAATATCTCTCGATATGGAAATTAGTAAAAATGTAATTTCATGTCATCATTCGCCAGACCAAAATACAGCTATATTTCCTCTCTGATGGACTAAATAGGACTCTGATTCATTCGAAACAGACTCAAACAATGACTTTCTTTCCTCATTGTTGGATGCAATACCCTGATTAATTTTCATTTTAACTAATTTACGCTTTAGCAATTGTTGTTTTAGTTCATAGATTACAGATTCATTTAACCCCTGCTTCCCGACCCTAATTGTGATTTCTAAGGTTTTTTCTAGTGCTTTTCTTTTTACTGAATTTGGTATATTCATTTCGTCACCTTCTGATTGGTCTTCGAGTCTTATTATTACAAAGTTTACAACTAATTATCACTGAACCCTTCCTAATTCTTATTCTTGACTCTGAACCAAAACTCATAATGGATTTGCAGGACTTACAGAACATTAGTCTGGCATTAGGTTCACATCTCTGACCGTGTCTCTTTGAGATTCTTAAAGAATCTCTAACTGCAATATTTCTAATACTCAAAGAAAAATTATCAGGTGATGCAATAATATTAGAGAGTTGAGAAATCGCCTTTTTGGAACGTTTTTTCCTTCTAAGAGAATCCTTAGATCTTCTCCTTCCTGACATGATTACCTCATCTAGCAGATAACTTAGAAATTATTTCATCTCCAACATCTTTTATCGATTGTTCACCATCTACTTTGATTAAAAGACCTTGATTTTCATACCAAATAGCTAGAGGTGATGTTTGCTCATGATATGCTTTAAGTCGATTACGCACAGTAAATTCATTGTCGTCTTTTCTCTGAACTAATCTATCAATTATAGATTCAGGGGCCGGTTTGAAATCTACATGATAAATTTCACCAGTTTCAGGATCCATTCTTCTTCCAACAATTCTTTGAACTATCGAATCATCTGGTACTTCTATCGATATCACAGAATCTACTTTCGCAATTTTAGCTAGTTCCTCGGCCTGAGCAATTGTACGAGGAAAACCGTCAAAAAGTACTCCATTTTTTGCATCATCAACTTTCAGCCTTTGAGAAATTAATCCTATGATGATGTCATCAGGAACTAATTCTCCTGCCTCCATGTAAGATTTAGCTTCTTTACCTAATTCACTACCTTCTAACAGGGCAGCTCTCAACATATCCCCAGTAGAAATCTGAGGTTTAGAAGTTAAATCAACTATTCTTGCTGCTTGAGTACCCTTGCCTGCACCGGGTGGACCAAATAACACAATTGAGCCTTTCACATATTACCCAGTAAAGTCTCAGTGATAAGTCAAACCCTTCTCAAGGTTGGTTTTGTTCCCACCATAGATGACCATATGATTCCCATTGTTCCATAGACCATCCATCAGGTAATCCCCCTAATGGCAAAGGAGCTACTCCCTCACGAGTGGGTAATAATTTAGCAGGTCCTGAAGCAGCAATAGCAGCCTGAATTTCGTCCTCGCTAACTCCTCCTGTCAATGTATCTCCCGAACCCAGAGATGTATCTAACGCTGCTTCTCGACGTTCATTTGAACTTCCTGATAATAATGCTGACCCCTCAGGTATTAGTTCTTCTTCGGGCGACATGAGATTTCGTGAATTTGCTCTCATTTTTAGCCCTAGGAATATTACGCCTGCTAATGAAACTAGGAACAATAATGGAAGAACCCACTGTGGTAATCCTAATGTATCTAAAATTCCAGAAATACCTCCAGCATTAGTTGTTCTTTCCCGACTCATTTCTAAGGTCATAGTTGCATTAGTTACTTCAGCATCAACGGGAGAGAAGTTTACCGCGATTGCTGTGATATCAAAACTTGATAGACCAAAACCAGCCTTAGAAGTAGGTTTAACAGAGACCATGAAAACTCGAGATTCTCCGGGAGATAATTCACAATTGATATCGGATAAGCAATCTGGGAACTCTATCTCAAAACCATCAGCCAAGGTGATTGAAAACTCCGCATCGGTGAATACATTACCCTGATTTGTCATATTTATTTCAAATAATCCATTGGCCCCTGAGGAAATATCTTCGATCAAAGTAATTTCAGATGAAAGCGAAAGCCAGACAGATGGAAGGACTTGTACGTCAAATTCCACAGTCTGGAAGGATACCTCTCCACTTGGTGTTTCTGATTCTATAATTACTGACACCGTTTGTTCAAGATTGCCGATTGGTAAAGCACCAGGTAATTCCAAACCAACAGATACAAATGCTTCACGATTCATATCCATTTGGAAAACATTTCCCGATAGGAATCCACCTGACCAATCATTTGGTAAACTACCCATTGTCAAAGAGATTTCAAGTGGGACATTTCCAATATTGTGAAGTTTGAATGGAGTTACTGAAGATTTACCCAAAGTCACTAAAATCTCAGATGGGCTTTCGATATCTAATGAAGCAAATTCTTGCAAGACTAATTTTGTCCCATTAATCAGAGTTTCCCCCTCAGAAATAGTAGTTCGAATTGTAATAATATTTGAATCACCCATATTAGATGACAGAGGTACAATTGTATTTATTAAAATACTAAGATTTTGCCCTGCTAGAATATCAACAACAACATCTTGATTGACAAAATCATCATCACCAATAATTATTTGAGTTTGCCAACTATTTTGTACCTTCACTGTATATTCTGATGGCACATTTCCTTCATTTGTGATTACCAAATTTGTTGTCACTAAATCTCCATTTAACACAGCACGGTCAATAGAAAGTCCTAATGGCCCTAAAGAATCTCCATCTTCGGAAAATATTTCAGTAGTGAAATCACGATTTTCAAAGACCTCTACTGAAGCTGAATCTATAGAAAAAAGACTTGGATCATTGACTGACTGCGTAGTGCAACTAACTCCTTCAATAGTACCCGAGGCTGGACTACCAAGTACCTCATTGGGCACTCTAACTTTGATAGGGACTGGAAGAAATTGTAATCTTGAAAGTGGTTCAAGATTTAGGACAGATGTTCCACTATCCCCAACTCTGATAATCCAATGGTTATCTGTTTCACAAGAAATAGTGTACTGAGTAGGTCCATTTCCAGTATTCAGTATTGAAAGAGAGAACTGTGCAAATTGTCCAGGGATTGCACCTAGATCATCGGCTCCAGCAACCACGGTCACTAGACCTTCAACTCTCTCTACGACCGTCTTAAGCTGCATCGAATGGTATACTGTAGGTGCATTCTTGTCCCATAAAGTAACTTGAGACACAAAATTCCCGGGTAGCGCATATATATCGTTTGAAACATCGGCATCTACATCTGAGAATTCTAGAGAAATAATTACACTGTCTCCTACTTGTCCTGATGGAGACAAAGTCCAGGGCCCTGATTCATTGAATAATTTCCACCACTCGTCTATTGGAGCAACAAGCAGACCTCCTGCTTGAGACAATTGTACAGGCGAAGCGGATATTTCTACGGTAATTTCAGATGTTCCTTCATTTTTTAATTCTAAATCGAATGTAACTGCACTGGACTCGCTAGGGTCTAAATAACGAACCTTAGATTCATCTAATTCAGATGGCGAGGAAGGATAACTTCCATCAGGTAATAGTGGAGTTAAACGTACACCAACCTGTGAAACATAAACATCTATTTGTATTCTGTTATTATCAATTCCGGATATCTCATCATTCAATTCTAATACCTCAGAATTAGAATCTAATGTCAGCATTATCGTGTGCAGTCCGGTTGTAGAGAAAATATGAGGATAGGACAGAGATGCTAATGAACCTCCAGGAAGTGAAGTTTTTGATTGCTCAAAAATTACAATATTTTCTGTAATGTCCTCTATTAGTACTGAATAACTCCCAGTAGGTCCTGCGGCTTGATTTTTCCATTGAGCCTGAATTAAGAATGTGTCTCCTTGAAGAGGACTTTCTACTGAAGTAGATAGTGAGTTAGTGAAAACTGTTAGATCAGGTAACACTGTTTCAATTATTGCTCCAGACATTACTATGGCATAATCCTGTAAATTTCCTCCTGCATGTCCTACCTCTACAGACCATGTTCCAATTTCAGCAGATGCGATTCTAAATCTTTCAACATTATTTAGAGAATCTGCTATTCCTCCACCCACACTGTAACCATTAGCAAAATTATTCCCATAATATACAATCCCGCTCGGAGATGTAATTTTAAGGTCTAAATCATTCATTAACTTGGGAGATGATTGATTGGCTACTGCAGAACCTTCAGGATCATTCCAAACCAGTGTTATATCAAATCTAGTATTATCATTAGATTGAATAGTGTATACAAAAGAATGCCCAGGCTTCAATTCTCTAGAATCGTCGTATAATTGCGATAAATAATTTCCTGAATCTTCAGGATATAAGCTGTTTGAGATATTTATTTGCCCCCAACCTTCAAACGCATTTGGAATATCTGGAGTCCCTAAATCATCTGCACCATTAATTAAGACTGATCTAATTAAGTCTGATCTCGGTTCAACTATTCCTTCATTTACACGAAGGAATTGTCTGGCCATTGTTGTTGCACCAGCAGCTACCGCTGTTGACATTGACGAACCATTGAGAGTCATGTATAGGGGGATTTCAGTGCCATCATGAGCGGAGGAAGAGCAACTATCACCTTGAACAAATTGTGCTTCTTCTGCTTGAGCAGAACATATCATAACACCTGGAGCAACTAAATCAGGCTTTATTCTACCATCTAAAGTAGTTCCTTTGGATGAGGATGGATGAATCTCACCAGCCTGTTGACTACCAAATGAGCCAGTAGTAGATGTTCCTATTGTGAGGACATTCTTAGCAGTGCCAGGAGGAGTAATACTTTGATACCCGTTCATTCCTAAATCCCCAGCCGAGAATAATGCCAGAAAACTTGGTTCATCCACTAAATATGAATCTGCTGAACGTGAATCAGAACTGTATTCACCTACAAGATTGATATTGCCCCAACTATTGGTTTGTATGCGTGCACTCTGTTGATATGAATGTGCAAACATTTCGTATAGAGAACCCCATCGAGCTAAAATTCCAGAACTATCTGCTTCCAATTGATAGAAATGAAATGTTGCTGCAGGCACTATTCCTGTAGAATTTGAATCTCCTGAACCATCACCCAATATAGTAGAAGTAACATGAGTTCCATGGCCACTGTTTCTATCCTGATATGAATTATCAGGGCCAAACAAGTCATATATTGCTCTAACTCTGCCATCAAAATCCCCATGATCTGCATCAATTCCAGTATCTGAGATTGCTAGAATTTCACCACTTCCATTAAGGCTAAAATTGGATATAGTCGATGCAATATTACTTCCAATTATTTGACTAGCATTAGTATTATGGATTGAAATAGTTGAAGATTCTTGAATGCTCAATATTCTTCCATCCATAGCTAGAACAGGTAACCAAGAAGCATCTATTCCTTTAATTTGGCATAAATGAATATCGCAAATATTCCTTGATATTGAACTATCTGAAATACGATTCATATCTGATTCAAGTTCAGATAATTGCGATAATTGTAAGTCCGAAGTAATTGTCAAGTCTAAATCAAGCAATAATCCTCCTCTACCAGAGAAATCAAGTAAATTTGTAGACACACGCCATGCAATAGGTAATCCTTCAATCCACCTTACTAAGGGAGATTTTTCTAATTCTGATTTGAAAGTCAAAACATCTTCAACTGGAAGTCTAATAATTAATGCAGAATCGGGGAGAATATCGAGAATAGGGAAACCATAAGAATCGACCAAATTAATTAGTTCAGTCATATCAACACTGTTGGATTGAATAATTGCCAAACCAGTACGTGAAAGAGCCGCTGAGTCATACAAACTCTCAGGACCTAATGGCATTGGATCGACCAATGGATCAAAGTTACCAAATGGAGAATGAATAATTCCAGTGAAATGATTCAATTCATAATTTGATTCAGAAACTACTGATAACTTGCTCCATTTACTAATTATTGGTGACTCTTGAAAATCAGAATTTTCAGTAGAAATTACATCCTCACTCACAGCAGATACAGCACCAGACCAAGATGAAAAAATTAGAATCAAAAGAATTGGGAAAATCGATTTCACAGCAGTCATAACACGCTTGGGAAACATTAAGCCCTTTTGACCGTTAACGTTTGGTGAATCGAAAAATAATCATAATTTTCTAGATGCCATAGTACTCAGATATCGCCAAATCAGTTTTTGCAACACTGACTTTCCAGTCTTTCTCAGTTCCCATTAAAGCTCTTACACAATCTACATTTTCAGGAATAACATCACTCTCTTGATGAATTGCTTGGAAATAATATAATCTGTTCTCAATTAACTTGACCCCATCTTCCCAAACAAAAATCTCATGTAAATCTCCCCATTTCCTACCTATGTCTCTGGCCATTTCCATTACTTCTGCCGTAGTTGGAATACGATCATCTTTACCGCTCATCACAATCACACGAGGAGACTCTTTCCACATTTTAATGATTGAATCTGTACTCAATCCATGTCCATCTGGTAAATCTGCAATTATCGAATGAACATGCATTAAAGTCGTAGGGACTGCGACAGCAAGGGAATTTATATCAATTTCAGGCTTAACAGTCATCACATCTGGGCCATGGTGACTAGGTACCTTTAACACCGGTTTGATAGCATTAATCGGACCCTTATTAGAATCTCCAGGATCAGCGGCTCTCCGAATCATTGTGCACTCAACTCTGAGGGAGCCGCAATGATCATACAAGGGGACCAACGTTCTTGAAAGACCCGTGGTGTTACATGAAACCACACGCGTACCTTGAGCATTGAGATTTTCTGAATGGTTGGCACAAGAAGTATACGAAAGACCAGTTAAAGAATGTTTTTCGCCACCTTGAAACATGTATTTTACTCCTGCTGATTTATATTTTTCTAGGTTAGCTGCCCCCATTTTTCCTGGTGCACAATCGATAACAACATCAGCAATAGACAGTAGGTCTGTTAATCCGCCTTCACAATTATATCCTTTCTTAGAAAAAGATTTTATTTTTTCTTCATCATCAAAGGTACAATACAATGGAAAACCTCGTTTTTCAGCAAGACCACATCCAAAAGAAGGTCCTGTTTTTGTCACTCCAATGACCTTCATATCATCTTGTGCATCTATAGCATCTGCTACTCTCTTACCTATTGTACCAAAACCATTTATTGCGACCTTTATCATATCCATAATCTCACTAACCGCCCTTTGACAATAACATGCCTGAGTAGAAACTCTATCAATATACCCTTTTTACTAACAGAGTTTATCCAATTTCCAATACTTTGATTAGCCTTCAAACCGTCAGAATCAAGACTAAATACACCCTCAGAGTCTTGATAGTATATGCGCGAGGTCACGGAAAAGAGCATTAAATTGAATCGTGACCTGGAAAAAATGCTTGCAGAAGCATTAGAACGAGATTTACTGGTAAGAATAGGATGGGGGAGAAATGGTGATGAAAAACCCAAACAAGGAGAAATAGGAGTTATTACTCATCTCCCTAAGAAATCTAGGGTATTATTATTAGGAAACTTAGGAGAATGTTGCGGAGCTATGAATAAAGGAGGGAATTTAACAATTCAAGGCGCATGCTCTTCAATGGCGGGAGCGTTTCAGGAAAATGGCAGATTAATTATCGAAAAAGATGCTGGCGATAGAATTGGTTCAAATATGAATGGCGGAATGATTAACGTCCAAGGATCAGTATCTAATTTCGCAGGTGAGTCTATGAAAGATGGAACAATTTTAGTTCGTGGGCATGCCGGAGAAAAGGTAGGAGCAGGAATGTCTGGAGGGACAATTATTGTTTTAGGATCCGTTGGAAGAGAACCAGGGATTGGAATGACCGGAGGCAAAGTAATAGTCGCAGGAAGTTGTCCTCCGGCAGGAAATGGAGCGGAGATTAGAGGTATAAATACAAAAGAAATTTCAGAAATTTCTGAACATCTAGAACCTCTTGGATTATCTGTAAATAGTGATGCTTTAGTGATTATTCCATCACAAGATGTAACCGCTATTTTTGAGCATCCCGAAATAAGTGTAATGGAAGGATTAGAAAATATATTACTAGTTCCATCTGGAAAAAATAATCAATCACTATATGAAAAATTAGATTGTGAAACATTATTGAAAACAATCAATCAGGATGAAGACGAGGGCATTATATTCCCAATACCTTGGCTTATTGAAAGAGAAAAGGTTGATGTTTTAGAAGGTAAAATGCTATCTAATCAACCTTGCTTAGTTAGGGAATCTCCAAGAGAAATTGATTTACTAATTGTTGACCAAGATAACATTGTTAATGTCTCTGATGTCCTTCCTAAATGTTCAGGAATTGTTCTTAATTTAGAGTCTCTTCCTAAAATGAATGATGCCGAAGTAGAAGCATTAATCGTCTCTTTAAGGAGTAAAATAAAGAAAAAGTCCATTGTCATGTTAAGAGATAGAGTAGATAGAGTTGAAAATCTACTTAGAATGATAATTGACTTAGATTTAGATGGAGCTGTAATCAATGCCGCCACTCCTGGCGGAAATAGAGCTGCTGCTGCATTACCAAGAATTGGGTTGGCATCCAGAGCGATGAATATTAAAGAACAAGGAAGACATTTGTTGATTAAATTGGATGAAAGCCCCAGCGCAGAGGATTTCATAATCGCTAAAGGTTCAGGCTGTTCATTGATTGTTGCTCCTAGTAGTGATGAAAAATTGGAAGAAAATCTTGTATGGCTTAAATCGACAATTAATGGTTGGATGTCTGATTTAGGCGTTCAAAATCTAGAAGAGATTACTAGAAGAAATTTGAGAGCAATAGATTATGATACTGCTGCAATTTCTGGACTTAGATTAATCGGTTACGATCGCCCTCTTCCAATGTGGCTTGGAAATTAGGTGAAATTATGCCAACATTAAAATTTAATCATGATATCTTGGAATATCTCCACGAGATTAAAGATCAGAAATATGATTCAGAAGATTGGGAAAAAAGAATGCCATCAATAGGATGTGTGGTTGAAGAAAATGATAGTGAAGGACTCGAAATAGAAATTTTTCCAGATAGAACTGACATGCTTAGTCATGAAACTATTTCTAGGGCTGCTAGAGCTTTTCTCAACTCAGTTAGTGAATCTCCAAGACTTGATGTAATTCAAGGAGAAGTTAATTTAGAAGTCGATAAATCTCTCAAAAAGATTCGGCCAGTAATATTGGGAGCCATTGTTAGAGGAGTAGACAATGGGACTAGTCAGAAAGAAAAAGATGATTTTATTCAATCTTTGATGGATCACCAAGAAAAATTACACTTGACATTGGGCAGAAAAAGAAAATTTGCTTCTATAGGAGTACATGATTTATCAGAATTAAGCCCACCATTCAGAGTAATTTCAGTAGATCAGGAATATAAATTCACACCACTAGCCGAAGAAAAAGAAATGACAATTGAAAATATTTTACAATTACACCCTAAAGGTAAAGAATATGCTCATCTAATGACTGATTTAGAAAATTATCCATTAATTGTTGACTCTGAAAACAGAGTACTTTCATTTCCTCCAATTATTAATGGCGCCCATACTACAGTAAATGAGAATACTAGAGATTTTTTCATTGATGTGACAGGATGGGACGAGAGGTCTTGTGAAGCGTGTTTACTTTTGATATGTTTATCACTTGCAGAAAGAGGAGGGGAAATCGAATCTATTCAGATAAAAAACTGGAATGAAGAATCATTAATTGTTCCAAGAGGTGATGCAAAAAAGCATAGAGTTCCAGATAGATTAATTAGAAATATTCTAGGAATAGAATTAAGCAAAACTGAGATTGCAAAATCAATAAAAAAAATGGGTGGAGAGTTAATAGACACAAGAACAGTAACCGATGGCCCTGATAAAATTGAAAGGTGGGCCGACTGTATGGTTGGTGAAAAAGAGCATATCATTTCAATGCCGCGATGGAGAAATGATATTATGCACCCTGTAGATATTGTCGAAGATATTGCAATAGGATATGGTTATGAAAATCTTCCAGAGCAATTATCAACAGTACATTTAGATGCTATTCCATTACCTTCGTCTAATCTTCAAAGAAGAATCAGTTCCAGTCTTCGTGCATTGGGATTACAGGAAACTCAAAGCCTAACTCTTTCAAATAAACGTGATCAGTTTGATAGAGTTAGATGGGATGAAAAAGATAAAAGTACGATAATTTCTAATCCTATAACCAAGGAACATACAATGTTAAGACAACATATTTTACCATCATTACTGAATCTTTTAGCAGCAAACAGACATCATGAGTTACCTCAAAGAGTGCACGAGTTAGGAGAAGTAGTTAGGAATTCAGAAAATAAATCTCGTCTATCATGGGCATGTGCTGAAGTGGGGGGAGGTTTTTCTGCAGCAAAAGGAATTGCGAGTGCATTACTCAGAGACTTAGGAGCTAACCTCTCAGAAGTAAAATGGGAAGGAATTAACGAAGAAGAGGGGCCATGGATTAAAGGCAGAGGTGCTAGAATAATTATTAACAACATAGAAGTGGGGCAAATAGGAGAAATTGATCCAAAAGTATCATTTGAATTTGGGCTCAAAGTCCCAATACAAGCTGGCGAATTTGATGTAGATGCCTTAGGCAGGACAATACCTGACCCTGTAATTTAATTCAACTCATTTTTTCTCATCTGATAGGAGTGCCATAGCATCAATGAAGGTTTTATTCGTGAGATGAGAACGATTATTTTCTTCCTTTTTCTCACCCCTAACTTCTCTTTCATATTCAACTACAATATTGTCTTCAATTTCTGAAGATTTCTTCCTCCCAGAAGATTTCTTTCTGAATGGCCATATCGGTGCCATGAACTGGCAGCAACCGCTAAGGACTTCAACACTTCCCTATTTTCTGAACAAAACAGCGAGATAATCAAAGAGTAGGAACACTTAGGATACATTATGATGAGAGGTTTCGCGGCATTGTTTATTACGTCCTTGATCTTAATACAAGTGGGGAGTTTCAATAATTATGATACTCTAAATTACCAAATGAATACAACCTCAAAGGATCATGAACTGGGCCATAATGAAAATATTAGTTTAGATATATTATTAGTTGGAAACTCTTATACAAGTTTTAATGAATTGAATCAGAAATTGGAAAGTATTTTGGATTTTTCTGGTGAAAATTCAAACGTAAATTCTGTAACTGGTGGAGGGATGAAATTATCCGATCATTCAGAAGATGCAAATCAACAAAATAGTGAATTAAGTGTTAAGCTTTCTGAAGGGCATGATTATGTAATTTTACAAGATCAAAGTCAAGTTCCATCATTCCCAACAAGTTCTGAATTTTGGGAAGATAGTAAAGAAGCTGTTAAAGATTTAAATGAAAGAATAAATTCTGAAGGAGGGGAAACAATTCTACTAATGACCTGGGGTCGAAAAGATGGCGATACAAATAACCCTGTAAGAAATCCAGATTATTTGTCTATGCAACTACATCTTCAACAAGGATATGAGATGTATCTTGAAAATTCAACTAATTCAGAAAAACCAGTTTTCTTGGCACCTGTCGGCCTTGCATTCAAGAATATCTATGAAAAAGTCAATGAAACTGGGATTGACCCCTCACAAAATGAAAATTCTTTTTCAAACCTTTACTCGGATGGTTCACATCCATCACTAGATGGTACATATCTTACAAGTTGTGTAATATTTGCAGTAATAACTGGTAATTCCCCTGTAGGGGAAAATATTCCTGTTGGAATATCAGCGGAAAGAGCATTAGAATTACAGGAAGCCGCGGCGGATACAGTTTTCAATAAAACTCCAGACTATCTGTATCCATTTGAAATTGAAAATGGACCGGGAGTAGAATTTGGCCCAGATTCAGGATCGGTTTTTGCTATCGATCCGGGTAACCTGATTAATCTAAATGTAAATTTTACGAATCTAGCAGAATTTAATGATGTAGTAAATATCAAAATAAACGGGCCTGAAAATTGGATAATTGATTGGGATTATTCTTCAGATACTTCCGAAGGATTTGATTTCGAAATTCTTTCAGACGCTACTGAATGGACCGAATTCTCCATTACGGCCCCTATTACGGAAAACGGAATGCCATTGGCGAATTCATTACATCAATTTTCAATGGAGATTAATTCTAATTTTTCCGGCAGTAGTGATTGGTATAATTTTTCTATGAAGTATGGTTACTTCCATGGAGTAGAAATTGTAAATGGCGGAGGAACTTTTTCTATTTCTCCTTATGACGTTGCAACGATTGAAATGACCGCCAGAAATCTTGGGAATACTCAAAGAGACATCGCAGTAAGTGTAAGGCCGGTAAATGAGAATGGAAGTGCTTTAGGCGATTATTCTCAAGCATTCGCATTAGATGATTGGAATGTATTCATACAAGATAAAATGGAGCTTGATGCAATGTGGCCTAATGAAACTGGTAAAATTAGATTTCAAATTCAGTCGCCTTATCTAACAAGTGGAACGATATTCTTTGAGATAAAAATATGGAGTACTGCTATCCCTGATGAGCCAGTTAATGCGATTCAAAGAGTAAATATTGTTCCAAGATCAGGCGGTAACTTAGAACTCAACAATATAGACTGTCAATTTGAAACTAAACCAGGAGATAGTTGTAGAACAGAATTAATTGTAGAGAATACTGGCGATATACCTTATGATTTCGAACTCATAGTTAAGGAAACGCCCGACTGGATAAATCTTGAAATTAGTGAAAGTAATTTTAATTTAAATTCAGGGGAGATTAAAAATCAAATTTATCTTAATGTATCTGTAGGTGAAGGAATTCTTTCTGGAGAATCTACAGAAATATTTGTCGAATTGTGGGTAGATGGATGGAATCCTAAAACAATTAGTTTCGAAGTAGTAGTTAGCGACTATTTTAACTGGAATTTGATAAGCGAAATATATAATCATGAATATGATTATGAAGAAAGAACTGTTAATATATCTGCGCAATGGATAATGGAAAATAATGGTAATGTCAATGATGGGATTGTAGTTAATCTAGATTGCAATATTTTTACTGATTTTGAGTTAGAACTGCCTTCTGAGGCTGAAGAACAAAATTCCAATAATCCGCGTTCATTTGAAATTTTAGATGTGGAAATAGGTCAAAAAATTAATTTCACGGCATGGATGAATATTTCTTATGATGAAATTTCTCAAACAATGTTTTTTGTTGAAGGCCCCACATTAACTATCGAAGCTAGATCAATTAGAGATCCCAGAATAATTTTCGAAAATAGCGTTACTGAAGAACAAGACTTGTTTAAGCAGGAAGTATCTAATTCAAATAACGACGATGGATCTGTAATTATAGAATTTTTTAGAGTATGGCAGACTGTAATTATTAGCCTAATTGTGATAATATTCGGATGTATTGGAGTGGTTAAGGCAATACAATTTAGAATCGAACAAGACCGAAAAAGATTGGGGCTACCTCAAGAAGAGGATGAAGAAACAGCCGGGGAATGGATGACAAAATTCATTAAAAAATCCGAACCAAAGATTTTCGTTGAGAGTGAAACAATAGACTCTGTTGGATTCGAATCAGATTTCTTAAGCAGATCAAATAAAAAAGAAAAAATTAGCGAAAAATCAACCTCTAGATTTGATGTAAAGATAGCCAGTAAATCTCTAGATAAAGCGATGACCGAAGATGCACTTGATGATATTGTTGAATTAGCAGATGATATTAATGCTGAGAAAGAAATTCATCCACAAAATTATAATTTAGATAAAGATGACTTTGAGTCTAGATTATCGAAATTAGGTAAAAAGATTAACGAGGAATAAATGTATCAAATAGGAGTTGATGAAGCAGGTAGAGGGCCCGCTGTAGGTCCACTTGTTGTTTGTGCTTTATGCATTCCATCCTTAGAAATTGAAGTTTTAAAGGATATTGGCGCAAAAGATTCTAAATCTTTGACTAGAAAAAAGAGAGATTTACTAGCAAAGAAGATATATTCAGAAATCGAAAAAAGAAATTGGAAAGTGGGAATTATTACATGCAGTGCGTCAAGGATTGATAAAGAGAGAGAGCTAACCAACCTGAATAATTTAGAAGTTGAATTATTTAAAGAAGCAATAATTTCTACAGAAGTTCAGGATTTTTACGGAGAAATATACCTGGATGCATGTGATATTAATGAAAAAAGATTTGGAGATCGAGTTAGTTCCTCATTAGGAAAAGATTGGAGTCAATGGACTATTCAATCAAAACATAAAATGGATTTTGATAATATATTGGTTGGCGCTGCAAGTATTCTTGCTAAATTCCATAGGGATAAGGAAATTGAAAAAATTGGTCAAGTATTAAACTTGGATATAGGTAGTGGCTATCCATCAGATCCAAAAACTAGAGTTGCTATTGAAGAATTAATTAAAGGCAATACTCCGAATATACATCTTAGATGGTCTTGGGCCACAGTAGAAAATATGTGGTTAAAAGAGAAGAAGAAACCTATACCTAAAAGAAGCGAAATTGAGAGAAATAGTGTACAATCATCAATTAGTGATTGGTAAATAGTGAAATGCGAAAGTCTAGTGGTGAGGTTGATAATATGGTTGATGCGGCAGATTGGGATTCTGAAATCATAAATATTGTCAGAAAATATGCTCTACAAAATGCTGTGGAATATGACGGAGCGGGACAATCAGGATCGGTATTAGGAAGGATTCTTGGAGAAAGACCTGATCTAAGAAGTAAAGCAAGAGAACTTAAACAACTTGTTGACATTGAAGTTGATGATGCTAATTTTATGGCTCAAGATAAGGGGATTGAAGAAGTCCGTGAACTATTAGAAAGCACCAATCCTGAAGCCCTAAATAGGCAAAAACAAGTAAAAAGAACTGGGTTGAAAGAACTACCCAATGCGAAAAAAGGAGAGGTAGTGCTAAGATTTGCTCCAAACCCAAATGGACCTCTAACATTGGGTCATGCTAGAGGAGTGACAATTAATTCGGAATATTCGAAAATTTATGAAGGAAAAGTCGTTCTAAGGTTTGATGATACAGATTCTAAAGTTAAGCCACCACTAGAGGAAGCCTACAAATGGATTGAAGAAGATTACAAATGGCTAACTGGAAGAGATCCTGATATCATAATAAGAGCTTCTGAAAGAATGGAAATTTACTTGAAATATGCTAGGGAACTTTTGGATAATGGGTTTGGTTATGTCTGTAAATGTTCTGCTGAGAAATTTAAGAAATTAAGAGATGAATCAGAAGAATGCCCCTGTAGGAAAAATGATTCCAAAAAAAATCTATCAGATTGGAATGAAATGATCAAGGGGGAACTTGATGAAGGAATGGCGGTTGTAAGAGTAAAAACGGACATGAATCTGCCAAACCCTGCACTTAGAGATTGGCCAGCATTAAGAATCCAACATACACCTCATACTATGGTTGGTGACAAATACAAAGTTTGGCCATTATTAGATTTTCAAAGCGCAATTGAAGATCATGAACAAGGAGTCACGCATATCATAAGAGGAAAGGATTTGATGGACTCAACCAGGAAGCAAACACTGCTGTACAAACATTTTGGGTGGAAATACCCGGAAACCCTGTATTGGGGAAGAGTTAAAATTTATGAATATGGAAGTTTTTCTACTTCCGGTATGAGGAAAGAAATAGAGAATACAAATTATTCAGGTTGGGATGATCCTAGATTGCCGACTCTTAGAGCACTCCGGAGAAGAGGTTTTAATCCTGACGCGATGAAAGATTTTTGGTTAGATCTTGGTTTAACTCAAAAAGATATTTCAGTATCTCTACAAACTATAGAAGCATTTAATTCAAGTAAAATAGATTCAATGTGTGAAAGAAGAACTTTTGTAAGAAACCCTCACAAAATACAATTGAATGATGAGAATCTCCCGGTTGAAAGAAAATTAGTCCTAAAGAAACACCCATTGAATGAAATAAAAGGATATAGAGAATGGGATTTGGGGAATCTTGAGATATTCATTGAAGAAAAAGATATTGACAATGAACAGATTCGTTTGAAAGATTTTGCTGATATTAAAATCAAGGATTCAAAAGGAATTATCCAATCAATTGAACGTACAGATAAAAGGCAAATTGTACATTGGCTCCCAAAAACAATTGCAAAGAAAGCGGTTCTGACTATTCCAAAGGGTAATGAAATAATTGTCCAAGAAGGTATGATGGAAGATATTCAAATAATGGAAAATAATATAGTGCAATTAGAAAGAGTAGGATATGCAAGAATTGAATCTAGTAATGAAGAGGTAATCAAACTACTTTGGTTACACGGATAAGTTACTAATAAGGTCAAAGTGATGTAATTTGTATCTATTATGCGTCGCATTGAAGTCTAATAAGTCAACCACGGTAGTTCATGAACGGGCACTTGACCTCTAGGGCCTTGACCATAGTAGGACTATTGTTGGTTTCTTTTTTCTCCACATCTGTCTATTCTCAAGATGCTGGAAGTGAAAATACCTCATGCTGTAGCGATACCAGTTTTGATCTATTTTTATTAGATGAATCTTCGAATGGAAAACTTTCACCATTTGAAAATGAGCTTTCGGATGAGGAAGAAGCAACAGTTACTGCATGGCAGCAAGGGGAAGTCGAAGTAGGAACATGGGAAACCATTTGGGGTTCTGAAGGAGACTACCCTGCCGAAACATGGACTTTCATTATACCTTACCTAGTTGAAGGTGCTGCAGGAGTTACAATTAATGCAACATTAGACATCAGAATTGGAGGTTCATTTTATTCAGGTAACTCTGGACTAAATGGAGTAGAACCTTTTCTAAACGCTGAGGGGAATCTAGAAATTACAATACAAGTTTCTTCTGGTTCTGTTAATGATGGAGATAAATTAGAAGTTTCACTTTATGTAAATAGTCTACTTTTCTCGAACCCAACTTCAGAAGCCGGATTAACATTCAAATGGGGTTCCGAAGATTCTGTAGGTAAAGTTACAGGAAAAATGCCTTTAGTAGATATAAGAATTAAAGAGGCTAGTGTGACATCTGGGCTTGTTTACTTCCCAATAGTTCTAAATTCTGGATTTGGTGGAGAAATGTGGTCTCTATCAAGCGGGAGTTTCAACCTGCAAGGCTCTCCACTTACTCTGAGTCCAATTGCAACCCCTCTAGAATCAGGAGTTGAAGTCACATTTGTTTGGGAAATGCCAGAAGGAACAGATAGTGGAATTTACTCAACTGATTTTATTCTTTCACCTCAATCAGGTTTAGAAATTTCTGCATCGAAAAATCATGATATTAATGTAGATGATAACAATGGAGGCGGAGGTAGTTATTACCCATCTTCCGAACCACTTAGAGATAGTGGCTCAGAAATCAGTGTTGAAATTGACATCAAATTTGAAGGAGATTTGATTGAAAAGAATATTGAAATTACTTTCGATAGTGCTATGTCTCAATGGATGAGATGGGGGATGGATAATATTGGCAATTCAAGCCTTGATTCAAATAGCTGGTGGAAAAATTTAAATTCTTATTCAGATTCTGTAGCAACATCTCATAGAAATAATGGGAAAGTTGATGATGATGAATTAATAGCCCTAAGATCTCATATCACAGGTTCTACTTCTGATATGAGATCATTCATGCAAAATGGATTATCTCTAGATATAGAATCAATTATTGGCATAAATCCTGTCGATTTGGGTCCAACTGAATATCAAATAGATATGGGGGGAACTAGATCTTTTGCAGCTGAAGAAATTACTATTACAATCGAAACATCCTACGAAGTAATAGATAATGAGAGGCAATTATTGATTGAGAACTTTATTCGCAACCCTTCGAATAATTACTGGGAAGAAGTGAATATTGATTTAGAAATTAAAACATCAATGCTAGCAGGACTAGGTCCTGTTTCAGCAGAAAATATTGATTTTGAGCATCGAAGATGGATTTTCTTAGAATCAATAAATATTAATCAAGGAAGTATAGAAAATGATGAAAATTTTAGAATAGAGTTTCTTCCATCTGGAAATATGGCATTTAGTCCACTAATTTCTGCAATGTTGTGTGTATTCGCATTGTGTATTGCAATCGGAATGGGACTATTCTTAACCAGAAATAGAACTAGTTCTCCTGCTCTGATTTCTGTTTCATCTTTGGGAGGATTGTCTTTGGTAATTTATGTACTAGGAATGCCTATGCAAATAGTTCTGGCAATTGTTGCCTCAAGTATTTTATTGGTATTCCCAATTTCACTGGTATCTCCGAAATCAAATAGAGAAAGGAATAGAAGGAGCAAAGCACCTAAAATTGAGTGCCCAGCTTGTGGCACAAGTAACCCAGTTGAATCGAATGTTAGGCCGCTAAGAATACAATGTATAGGATGCGATGTAATGCTTAGAATTGAGGAATAATTATATTCTTCCATCTCTGATTAATTTATCAATTACATTACTAGATGCAATTTTCGAACTGTTTTCATCCCAATATAATCTTGCAGAGGAAATTTGTCCTGCAAGATCAGTAGACCAACCGGGTGCTAAAACACAATGCCAAACTATCTCTTCTAATCTAGATGTTGAGGGTTTTGATCTAATCAAAGAACCTCTAACCAAATTGGATAATACTCGAGCTCTACCTTCCAAATCAAGGCTAAACCATCTAGAAGAAATTGCATTCAATAGATTTTCATCAATCCATTCATATTCAGAAATATTTGGTTCAGGGACTTCTGGTAAAGGAACTACTTTGATGGAACCCTCCTGTAAAAGAATATCTCTGAGGGCAGAATAAAGAGGATCATAAGTATTATCCATTGCAGAATTAATCCAGTTTCCTGAAATTAGCCATGGGCGTAATCTACGAGTTCTAAGACCATTTGGTGAAATTAATTGGGAAAGGGCATGGGCTTGAGAAACTGAAGTCAAAGGCCCTTTCCTAGGTTCTCCCTTGTGACTAATTAATCCATCGACAATTAATGTAGAAATTGTCAATCTAAATGGATTGGTCTCAATTGACGTGATTTCGGAATCATCGTCAATGATTTTTATCCAAGGTAAATTTCCAGGACCCTCTATAGAAAATTTTCTACGATAAGTAATTCCGTTATCAACTAGAGAAGATTCTATAGCAGCCATAGAAAAAGAGGAAGATAATGTGGGTAAGCAGAGTAATAACAATGGTTCGTTAAGTCTTTCAATTTCTTTCGAAGCGGATATTAAAATCTCAGAAACAATAGAAAACTGAGTCTCGTTGACTAGTAGCCTCATATTCCTTCGAAGAGGGGGGTACTACAAATCTTATGCGCAAAATCATTCAACCATTAATCGCAATTGATCACGCTTGTATGTCCATGTCGAAGAAATTCGTCCTGTTCTGACATAGTACTTGGCTAGACGGCGTAATCTTGATTCACAAAGTTCTAATTGACGACGATTGTGTAAATCTTTTTTATTACCAGATAAATGGTCAATTAAACTCAAAGCTTTACGCATTAAATTCATCATATCTTCAGGATAAGTTGATTCTAAATCATTACGTGAAAGTGTCTTGGAGATCCTTTCCCCCATTACCAACCTTACATCAGGTACTGCATGCATATCTCTCAATAGAGAACCAATTTTTGCTGAAGAATGACCCTCATTAGCGTATTTTATGATTAATTCTTCAACTGTACCTTTATCAGATTCAGACCATGAAGGAGCTTTATCATTATTTGGCTTTGAAGAGCCACTAGTTCCTTTTCCTTTGCTATGCATGCGTGCCATATGAAGACCTCTGGTAGCCGGCCGACTTGCTGCCCCTCTTTAATCGCTACGCAAACTCAAACAACCAATTTTGGTTATAATCTGTGTTGGGCACGGGCCAGTCTACTAGGCCCATTTGGCCATTCCCAACTAGCAGCTTCTGCTCTAGCAGAACCAATTAGTTCGTTACTTTGGTATACTAATACCTCATCACCTATTCTTATACTACCTTCATAGTCAACCACATTCGAGGCGAATAAATCACCTTTCCAATCTATTTCTGGCGCTATATGGGCAATTGGGAACTGTTTACTATCTGCTAAAAGTGGTAAACAGGCTTTTGTAAATGAAAAACGACCTAAACGAGGATTCCATAATGCTAGTTGCTTACCTTCTTTACGAATAGTGAAAATGGGGGGTCGACCCTGAATTCCTGTACCATTTAACCAATCATCAGTGCCATGTTGAAATTTTGATAAAGATCGTAATTTACCAAGTCTATGTTTACTTTCCTTAGGATCCTCCAAACCAAAATCACTAATTGATTTTTCAACCATTTGTTTTAGAAATTCTAATGCTTCATTAGATCCTGCTGTCTGACCCTTTCGAGTATCTATTATTTCTACAGAATCATGTTCTAAATTTATTCCGCTATGATTTAAGACTCTTGTGAAATTATTCCTAGAAATATATTTATATGTCATTTCACGTATTGTTTTCAGTTCATCAACATCCCAATCGCCAGTTACTGGAATATCATAGTTGGCTGCGGGCCAGATATCTTCTAGTTCTCTTGGAACTAAACCAAGTGGCGCTGTAACCATAACCTCATGAATTGTATTTGATGTAATTGATCTACTAAATCTCTTGTGAGATGCAGAAAGTCGATAAGGTTTGGTAGCAGAACAAGGAAGTAATACCATCACTCTAGATTGATGGCTCGGAGGCTGATGAATTTCAGATACTCTTCTACGCCAATCTTGAATTAATGGATCATTACGACTTGAGAAACTATGACATCTAAGTTCATGATACTGTCCTTTTACTCTAGCAAGGCCTGATTTCCCACCATCTAATGAAGACATTCTTGAATCATGAATTCTCAATCTTTCCACTGATCTGGGGCTAGAAATAGATTGCTTCTCGACTAATTCACGTAAGTTCCCTTCTCTAATCGCCACTCTAGTCGCAGCAAGCGAATTTTTCCAGGATTGGATCTGATATTTCATTGACGCGTCTTCGTCAATTGATTCTTCAACCTCTCTAGGTCCATTTTCAGATAAAATTACTCCAAGTGAACTAGCATGTCTGGATCTTGCTAAATCAAAAATATCTACTCCCATCCATGTCAATATCGCACAGTTATCAGGACCTCCTATTCCTGGTGTCCAGATTAATGACGAAGGAAAACGTGTCCTAATAGTATACAATGCCTCAGAGAGTAGACCTTTTTGGTTAGCTAGTTGAGGAGCATCTGTTAAAATAATTATAGATGGAACTAGATCATCATCATTTAGTCTCAAATCATGATGTAAAGATTGCCAGGAAATAGGCAACACTTCTTTTCCAAAACCAAACTCTCCAGAATTTGATTCTATCAAACTAGGCGGTAAAACCAGTCCCTCACTGGCATGCCAAATATCTAACTTATCGAAAGGTAGAGTAAGATTTGTTCTAGTCTTAACAGAGATTTTAGCAGGTAATTTACTAGAATCTCTGGAATACTCAAATGGAGCTATTGAAAATGGCAGTTCTTCATCTTGTTCCCCTAAAATAATTGCTGGAGTCCAAGAACTGGGAGAATTACGGTCACCTAGGCTGAATAAACGTCCAAAACGCTGTCTAGCGACTACGCTTCGAGCCAACGGCCTCTCTTCCATACATACTGCGAACGAAGCATTTCGCTTGAAGGATTCTAAGAGGAGGCCGTGTCCGAGGAGGTGTGAGACGAGCCGCTGCATTGCTGATTACAGTATTATTTATCTGTTCAAGTCTGATGAATGTTAGTGGACAAAATGAAGAAGAAGTCTTACTTTTTGAAGAAGAAAATATTGTAAATGGACCTTTCTGGATTAGTGCTTCTTGCCTTAAAATTAGTTGTCCGGGATTGAGTTTAGAAATCGACGATAATGGAGACGAATACTATTCCGAGGATAATCATAAATTAGAATGGGGAGGGATACTGGGGGAAGGGGCTTTAGTTAGTTTATTTTCAAGTTCTGAGATTAATATTGATGATGTTAAAATTGAGATAATCATGGCAAACAATTATTCTGAAATTGAAGGTTCAGATTTAATTGATTCAATTCCATCGCCTGGAAATCAAGAAAATTATTTTACTATAATCACTGAAGATTATTGTTTCTTAGGTAATTGTCATTTATTTACAGAGGTAAATCATAGAGAGATCGAATTTATAGGCATTCTAGAGAATCATTCTGACAAAGATTCGATTAAAATTTTTGGAGAACCAGGTGATGTGATAATAATCTCTGAAATTAAAGGAAATGATGATTTAAGGATTGAAGTATGGCATCGTAATACTAGTACCAAAGAATTAGTCGCCAATGATTTAATTCAATCTGAAAATCTATTTGAATATCCAGAAGAAAGTGAATTATGGATTAGAATTGTTTCTTCATCTACCGAAGGGATACATCCGTATAATTTTGAGTTGTACAGAAACAATCAGAGTAAAGAATCAGGAGACGGACTAGAACTTCAAATACCTTGGAATCATGGTGAACCATTATCTCATGAAGAATCATGGCAATATGAATCATATATATCTAAATCTGATGAAAATGGTGACTCTATCCAATTTAAGATGGGAGCAGATATGAAGATGTCAATATTCTGTTCAGCCAGTAGTGAAGAAGTAAATTTTGAATTCTATCTAATAAATTATTTTGGAGATAAGGAAAAAATCTCCTTTGAAGATGGTTTATGTCCAGATATAGTAGAATCAAATGGAGACACATATTCTTTGGAAATTTGGATAAAATCCAGTGAAACAATTAGGTGGAATGTTTCATTCTTCCCTTTAAGACCTTTAGATGGGACAAAATTTTCAGATGCTCCGGAATCGAAATGGATTGATGTTCCAGATGAAAGATGGGATGAAGTAAATTTAGACTCAGAAATATCTGGCAGCCTCCACAGTGGCGATAATATAGATATATTTTTGATAAGAATTTTCGATAATAATGGTTCCATAATTTTCTTAGATGAAATAATTAAATCCGAAGTAAATTATACTATTCAAGAGATTAACCAAGATTCAGGGACACTAGTAAATACTTCCAACGGACAAGTGATAGTTTTACCTTATGGGAACCACTCACTTAGAATTGAAAGAAGAGCAGCTATAGAAGTAGAAATTGAATATACTTTCAAATTAGAGTATCTTGGAGAATATGAAATACCACAAATTGAGGATTATGAAGATCTCTCGTGGATGTTCAATAATTTTTATATTTTGATTGGATTTTTAATGTTAAGTCCTCTAATGATAGTTTTATTCTGGAATAGAGGTATTATTTTACAACGTGGAGATTTTTCTATAGAAATGCAAATGCATGAAAGGAAAAAATTAATGAGAATAAGAGAAAGAATTTCAAAACAAATGAATGAAAATGATAGGAAGGAAGGGATAATTGATTCCGCTTTGATGCAACTAGGTGAAAGTCCTTGGAGCTCAATTAATGAAATATGGGGGCGACCAGAACTAAGTCATATGACTGAAGAAATTGAAATTTGTGCTTGGAGGATATCTGATATCAATAAAAATATCCTTTTAGGTTTGAAAACATCTGAATGGGAATGGGGAATGGCTTCAATCAAACTTAATTATCCTGAAGGCAGTAAATTGACAATTATTGATGTTTCTCCAAATTATATTTCAAAAGAAGACGAGATTTTCTTGGATAAATTACCTAAAAAATCACAAGTTTTCCTAAGAATTTCACTTGATGGAAAATCTGCAAATCTTGCTCTAGAATTATCAGGATTAGTCGATGGGAAGCCAATGGCTGCAACGCCAAACAAAATTATCGAATGGAATTAACTATTACGTCTTGATCTAGCTTCTTTACGAATTTTTTCTTCCAATTCTTCACTTGAATAACTCATTTCATCCTTAATTTCTATCAATTTTTTCTTGAATGTCCTAGATATCTTTTTTGGAATATCTAATTTTAGAAGTACCATTATCGAGCCACGACCATTTCGTGTACGATTACTTGGTAATCCGCGATTCTTAATTGAAATTGTCTGACTGGGTTTTGAACCTGGAGGAATTTTAATTTTCAACAATTCACCATCTATATGAGGGATTTCTACAGTGGTACCAAGTACTAAATCAGTGAAACTTAGAGGTAATGCCATTAGTAAATCTGCACCATCTCTTTCAAACCATTCATGTTCTTGAACATCTATTTCTATATACAAATGACCTGATTCGCCATTTTCAGATTTGGATGATTCTCCATAGCCTGACATTCTAAGTCTTTGACCACTCTCAATTCCTGGAGGTACGGTAAATTGGACCTTTTTTGTTTGGTAGGATCGACCATCTCCTCTACAACTAGGGCATGGATTCTGTATAATTCTGCCTTCTCCTTTGCATGACTGACAATCGCTTACAACTTGCTGGGTAAATGGCCCCAATCTCTCAATTCTTTGTATTCGACCACGCCCATCACAGGCTGGGCAATCGCGAACATCTTCGATATTTTTTGTTCCGAGACCATTACAATCTTTACATGTTTTCAAAACATCAAATTCTAATGAATCTTCACAACCGTTCATTAATGCCTCGAACGGAATTGTATGGCTGACAAGTAAATCCGAACCACGTTGTCGTTTATTTCTTCTAGGACTTGAAGAGCCAAAAATTGAACTGAAAACACTCTCAAAACCTCCTCCGAACAAGTCTTCAACACTGATATTAACTCCTTGAAAACCTCCGGGACCAAAAGGAGAACCTCCGGGCCCCTCATGACCATAAGTGTCGTATTTTCTTTTTTCAGTTGGATTCGAAAGAATAGCATATGCTTCTTGGACTTCTTTAAATTTTAATTCGGATTCGGGGTCATCAGGATTCTTATCGGGATGAAACTTTCTAGCTAAACTACGGAAAGATTTCTTAATGTCGGACTGACTTGCATCCCTATTGATCTCGAGAATCTCATAATAATCTCTCTTAACTGACACTGCATCACCTAGATTTATTTTCTATCGGTCCTCTTTGAATATTGTCTTTTAGGATAAGTATGTACCACATGATGTACAGTAAGGATTATTCGAATTATTTAAAGTCCCACATTCCTTACATGAAATAACTTTTGGAGTTAATTGAGTTTTAGAAGAAACTTCCCATTGATTATCATCATTTTGTGAATATCCCTTAACCTTAGTTTTATTTTTTATTACTTTCATTTCTTTCTTTGCTGCCTTGATTCTTTTTTTCTCTAATCTCTTGATAGCAGATTTTTCCAATCTCTTAGAAAAAAATGATTTGGAAGGCTCATTTTGATTTTTTTCGAAAAGTCCTTCGTCAATTATTGTGCCAATATTTCTATGGTGGGTGACTACTTCAATTTCTTTATCCTCATCTACTTCTTTCTCTGTAGACTCAGCATTCAGTGAACCAATATTTCCTGACATTTTAGCCTGCATTAAAGCTCCTTTACGTCCTTTGACTTTTACTGAAGCCTGATCTTCAAGTTTTTTGATTGCAATATCAGATTTTTCCCACAATCCCCTATCTTCTTCTTTATACGATTTTCGAAGTCTCTTAATTACGGAAGAACGGAGATATTCATGATCCTCTATCACTCTATATCTTAAGAACATTATAATTCCAATAATTATAGCAAAAATGTGAATTGTACTTTCAATAATAATATCATTGGAAATTACTTCATTAATAGTTGGTAGGCCATAACGCAATGCTACAATACAAAGTGTTGGAGTGAATAATAACGCTCCTGAAATAGTGCTAGAGCGCTCTGCCATAACACTTCTAATCAACTATTCAATTTCAATGATTCGTGTCATTGGGAGATTATTCAAACAGAGAACTCATGACTGTTGAATACAGCGGACAATCATGGAGCCTGAAATTACAATCTCTTCAATTGTTCAGCCATATGAAGACTTGGAGAAGATTATACAATCGATAAAAATATTTTTTCCTGATTTTAATGCTAAAAAAAATAATGAAAATGATGATTTTCCCACGAAAAATAATCAAGAAGAAATCCATGGAAAATCATCGAATTTAGAATCTCTACTTAAGCAGATTAGAATACAAAGAATACTGGATACTGCACTCGATGTAATGACTATGAATTCTGATTCTGATTCTACCTACTTTTATATTTCAAGACAAGCAGCAATTACGGGAAAAGTCTCATTCGTTGTAGATGAAAAGACGCTTGGTGGGATGATTAAAATCAATATTAAAGGAGACGATATAGATATTTGGATAGAACAACAAACTTGGCATGAAGGAAGAAACGAAGTACCAAGATTTTCTCATGATGAGTTAACAATGAGAAGCGATGGAGAGCCTACTGAATGGTTTGATAAAAGAGGAAAACCCACTATTTATCTTGATGAGGACTAGGTATTCCATCGATTAACCATTTTTCTATAATTGGCAAATCTGCAGGTAACCAATTGACATCTAATAATTGATTTTTATTTAGCCATCTTATTTCATCGTGTTCAAGTAACTTGATTTTATGTTCCTCGATTATTCCACAATTTAAAATCATTAATTTGACATATTTATCACCATAATCAAAAAATTGCTCTACAATTATTTTTGATGGAGTAAGATTTATTGAAAGTTCTTCTTTTAGTTCTCTAGATAATGCAATATAGGGATTTTCTCCCGTTTCTACTTTACCACCTGGAAACTCCCACCAAGATGACCATGATTTTCCTTCGGGTCGTCTACAAGATAGAATTCTGTGATATTTATCGAATATGAGACCCCCTACCACCTCTAGATATGGTTTTGTCAAACACCGAATTAGGCGCTCAATAATTTCAATCTGTTCATTGATATCTAGGATTTCTTCAGAAGGTAGATGAACAAAAATAGCCTTGATATTATTATTTAATTTATTATCATCAATTAAATTTAGAGTCTTGAAGTATGTTTCGTTGCATACAAAACGTCCAGGATTTGTACTCCACCCTATTCGTTTATCGCCTTTGAATTCTTTATTAATTACAATTTCATTTACATTTGTTTGATATCTTCCAATTTTACCAGGAATTATTTCACCATTTGATATACAACGGCCAGAATTGTCATTATGATTCATCATATATTCATTATAGGCATACTTCTCAAATTGAATCTTTTTTATTTTAGATGAAAACCCCAAATGAATTACTATGTCGAAAAAATCTCCATGATTGATACTATTTGCAACTAATCCACTTCCCTCTTCATCAACTGTCAATAATTTAGTAGAAATATCAATATTAACAAAATCTATTTCTTTGATAGAAGATAATATCATTTCAGAAACATTCAGATCATAATCTAAGAACTTAGGATAGCCAGTAACTAACACACGGGGGTTCTTCATGATATTTGCATTAGTAGGAGATAGTTGGTGTTTTCCATACAATTAATCGCTATCTTCATCATTTAGTTATTCTTAGCACATGCATGGCAGAGGAGCTCATCGTCAATTTTGCTGAAGACGAAGAGATTGAAAAATTGAGTAGAATGGGCGTTATTGGAGTAATCTGGAGCGAACTTAGTGGAGGTATTGGCCCATGGGGGACATTAAGGCCATTATTCACAATAATTCTGGCTCTCGTTCCATTCCTTTTCTTAGGACAACATTTTAACCGCCAACATGAGAAAGCAAATGGTTGGTTTCTGATTCAGTTACCATTACTTTTCACTGTAATCCTATGGTTTCTTCTATATATCTGGTCTATTGGAGATGCATTTTTTGTTTCTAGTAGAATTGTAGCGAAAGCAGAAAATGAATAATCAAAAATTTTCTTCTAACTCTAATGGGCTAAATAGATGACCTGGACTTGTCGATTTAGCTAACTGAGTTCTAATGACCCTTTCCCAATCTCTCAATAACATAATTGCGTTAACAAATGGTATTTCTGATCCATTGATTATTGTCCTAATAATTGTATCAAAAATATCCATCCTATCTTCATCAATATTTTGCATTAATTTATTGAGAGGGAAATCCTCAATTTTTGGTATTTTTGTATCCCCTGTAATTGTCCATGGGTCGGTGATTTCGACGGGTAAGGTTTCATTCTCAAAGATTGCCTTTTTTTCTAATTCGTTGAGTAGAATATTAATATATTTCGAAATAACTAATGCAGATTCAATAATTGGTAAACTATACTGCTTTACAAAATTAGATAAATTTTCTTGAAGAAATAGTAATTTTTCTTCCATAGAATCTGTAGGAGAAGGCATCTCCCCTTGACTGTCCATAGTTTACCGAAAGCATATTAGCAAATTAATGCAATGAACATCAGTTAGTGGTTCTATCATCATATCTAATAGGCGAAGCACTATTTCCCCGGACTCCGTCTAACATGTCATCTTCTATTTCAAAGAAGTCATTTAACCAGTCACCATCAGTATCCCAATTTTTAGGGTCAGTTCCGTCAGCGATTTGGTCGCCATCAATATCTAAAATCCACCAACCAAAAACATACTCTCCGAGCCCAATATTTGGAAAATGGTACTGATCGCCGGCGAATCTATTGTAAGAATCTGCCCATTCACCATTACACAAAGTCTCATCATCAGTAGTATCTAAATATTGATAATCTAAATCGTTATCATTTATAATTAATGCAAATAGTTGATCATTATTATTAATTTTATACATTCTGAAATAATTAGAAGTTAGTGCTGATGAACCAGAGCAAGTACCTAACAAAGATTCTCTTAACTGCCACCATTCTTCAACATAATTCCCTGAACAATCATTCAATAAAGACTGACGAACTAAGGTTGGCGAGGATAAAGATGCGTTTACCACCCCATAATATTCTTGGAAATTGTTGTAAGGTTGGTATTCACAGTTCCCCCCTGAACAGTCCCATCCTCCATCATTATCTGCATCTTGACCAGCGTCATCAGGATCTGTTGCATCGTGAGTGAACCAGACCCAGTTCAATACCGGCCTCGAAATAACATTATTAGAAATCTGAACTGGTTTCAAATTATTAGCAGATATTTGCTCCCATTGAACCTGAATTTTAAGATAAGACGACCAATTATCGTTAGTTTCATTCCATCCTCTGTAGTATTCATAGAAGTCAGGCATCATATCTCCATCAGTATCATTGTCTAAAGGATTAGTACCATACTTGAAAACTTCTCTACCATCACTTAGATTCATATCCTGAATGTAGTCAGTAACTACACCATTGGTAAAAACTGGCTTCATTACCATTGAATCATCGTCCGAGTCTGAATCTAATGGTAGTGTCCCATTTTCATATTCCATAATATTGCTAAAGAATAATGGAAGTACCCCATTATTAATTTGTTCTTCAATATTTGAGGGTGTAAACTGCCTATTATCCCATTTACCTTGGGTAGCAGGGATATCTACCCACTGCCTATCATACCAACCATCTTCATCAGGATCATAATTAACATCAAGTGGATTAATAGGATTCATTGACCATCGATAGTCATTAACTGGCAAATATTGCCCATATATAGAAAAACAATATTCCCAACCATCTGGCATTCCGTCATTATCAGAATCGGAATTTGTAGGGTCACTAATTCCAGCTAAACTAATATTGAAGTTATCTGGATTATTCTGATTAATCAATCCGGACCTTTCAAATGAAGCAGTAGATTTTGTAGAGAAGGTCACATACAACTGACTGAATGCTAATGAATAACTCATAGATTTTTCATCCATATATGCATTTACTGTATCAGCACCATATGAAACCAGTCCAGTACCATTAGGAATACTATCAATTGCTAATTTCTTACCATATATTCTTGATTCAAACTCTGCCAAGTTATTGAAAGATTCTGATGGAGAGATAATGCCATCTCCATTACAATCATATGAGTCTTCGTCACTATCAACAGAAATATCTGTCCCCGTAAGTAGATTCATTTCCCAACGATTTTCTTCGAGATTCCATTCAGTGAACCAATATTCATAACCATCACTCATCCCATCTCTGTCTGTATCTTCTGTTGTTGGATCTGAAACCCCAAATAGTGCCTTTAGCAGAGGTTTTGCAGTAGCCCCACCTTGCCAATCCGTAAATTGTTGAAGCGCAAGTTGAGCACGACCTTCTTTATTGAATAGAATCCTGTAAACTCTATTCTCAGCCTCAGAAGGATCGAGATACTCAGCCTCTTCCCAAAGACGAGGAGCATCCGGTGGAGAAAGACCTCCATTGAATGGATTATTTAGGGTTAAATTAAGTTCGACTTGATCTGAGATCCCATCATTATCTGAATCATAATTACCATCGTTAGGCACGAGAGGATTTAGAGTCCAGACCTCATCAGTAGAATTCCATCTTGTGAAAATTAATTCCATGCCATCTAGCAATCCGTCTGAATCTGTATCAGGATTATTTGGATCTGCAGTCAGACCTGTGAGATTAATCTGTTCAGGACTCAAAAATGAACCGAAAGAACTGGAAGACTCTGCTGACAACCAAGGATTAGGAAGATATTCTCCCCCAAAGTAAAGAAGATAAAATTGAGGAACAGTAATTAAAGAATCAATCTCAGATAAATTACTGGAAATAACATTGTATTCCTCCCAGTTATTCATTCCATCGCCATCGGGATCTCCAATACGGTCATTTTCATTAACAGGATTGAGTGTCCAAGAACTATCGAAAAGACTCCATCTTGCATGATAAAACTCCCAACCGTCTGGCATCCCATCAAGATCCGAATCAGAACTTAATGGATTACCTGAACCAATATCTATTTCAGAGGTTGCATTGATTAAATTATTGTAATTGTTACTTGCATATTTTCCAAAAGATCCTCCGGCAAAGTTTTCCCATGTATCATTAAATAATAAAGTAGTAAAATTTTCAGGAAATAAAATACCATTATTGGTAGAATCAGAAAAAATTAGTTCAGATTTCCAATGGAATTCCATCCAATTAACAAGACTCTCTTCTAATTCCAAAATACCATTATGATTTATGTCATATCCATCACCATCTGGGTTGTTCAGTGCATCAGAACCATTCAATGGATTTATTCCAGCAGCATCTACAGACCATGAGCAAGAATATCTCGCCTCCCATCCATCAGGTAATGAATCTCCATCAGAGTCTACATTATTTGGATCGGTTGCAGTCCAATTAGATGCAGCTTCTGAACTTTCACCATGTGAAGGAAGTCCCTCATTAATAACAGTTTGAAGTAGGTTAGACCATTTGTATTCACAGAGATTGGAAAGTCCATCATTATCTGCATCATCATATGCATCATTAGGATTTCTTGGGTCTAATGTCCAAAGATTGCCTCCGTTATAGACATCTCCAATCCACCTTCTATTCTCAATTTCCCAGCCATCGGGCATTCCATCCCCATCTGAGTCTGTATCTGTAGGGTCAGTGGGGCCATCAGTTCCTCCACCCGCACCTGAACCTAGCCATCCTTCTAGGTGAACAGAAAGGGCCTCTGAACCAGTTACTTCATCACAAATGTATTCTTGATTCAAATAATGACAATCAAAATTAGTTGATTCCGTAAACCAACCCCAATACTCTTCCCCATCAGTTAGTCCATCTCCATCTGTATCTATATTTCTTGGATCTGTTCCATTAAATCCATTTTCTGAATTAGTAATAAAACGGAATTCATCTAAATTTGTCCAACTCCTATCAATGCCTTCGCCAAATTCAGGATTATAAAGAACCCCATCTGCATCTGCATCCCTATCTCTATCATATGGGTCTGTTGGATCTAGTCCATGAATAAATTCCCAACCATCAGGCATCCCATCAAGATCCGAATCGGTTGACTGCGGATCTATAGGCATTATATTCATATAATTGCCAGGAGAAATCCCTGCAAACATAATTATTGATTCTGATGATTCCAATGTCGCCAATGAACTCACTAATCCTGGAAGGAATGTTTGATTATCAGACATTCCAGTGACTCCTTGATAACCTCCTTCAAGAACCCATGTTCCATCTTTAGAACCGACAACAACTTGATTGTCAAATGTATGAATAGAATGAACATCGTTCGATCCTGAAAGCCAATTTTCTTGGTTCCACATTCTTTCAGAATTAAATGCAGCAACTGGTATTGAAATCAATTTATCGACATCGATCAAATGTAGACCACCAGCGGTTCCAATCCATACACCAGTAATCAATTCAAAATTTCCTGATGAATCTTTAGGACCTGCTGCTTGAAGAACATTAACTATTGCAGATTTAGAAACATTCAATAAATCTGCTTTTTGGACGAAATTTTCTGCATTTTCCCTATTAAATACCCACCAAGGAGTCCCCACAGAATCTGAACCATCTGTAGTATTCCAAGCCATCAATCCTCCATCAGTACCTATCAATAGTAAAGGTCCACGGCCATCCATTTCCATGTGTATTGCAGTATTCACATTAGCAGCATTATTAGACAATATCTCAGATACTGAATCAAGATAAACTAGAGAATTTATTTTATCTCCCGATATTGATGCTGTCCATACATCTTGATTGGAGAATATCATTAGATCTAGATTTTCACTACCCGTTTTTAGTATAACCATCTCGTTCATTGAACCCGCGGAAATACTAGAATCCGAATCCTCAAAAGTCGATGAGTCAATTTGTGGAACTCCATTCTGCATCTCCGCAATCGATATACCCTGATTAGTCAATAGTATCAAGTAATTTGTATCATCCTTGGACCATTCCATCATTGAATTCAAAACTACACCTGATGGCAAATCTATCATAGTAGAAACTTGATTAAATGGATCCAAAATAGTTAGACCGTATTCTGAACCTACAATTAATCTATCTCTTTGATTATCAGAGATTATAGTGTGTACTGCAGCATCAACTAATTGTGGAGAGGTAGACTGATCATATGTCAAGAAACTACCATCAGAGTTAGATAAATCAATACTTCTAAGCCCAGGAGTAACTGAAACTCCCTGGTCGTAGAAAATCATGTATTCTTCATAATTACTGAAGGATTCACCCCAACTAGATGTAGCTACTGAAGTATCCGGGATGATATATCCGTCTCTATCAAGATCCCAACCATCAGAGTCTGAATCGAGAATTGCATCACTAGCATTTCTTGGATCGAGACCATAATGTACTTCCCAACCATCTGGAATTCCATCTCCTGGAACAGCTAACCCTACAGAGATAATTTCTGCCCATGAATAATAATCTGAATCTGATTCTGTCGGATCACTTCCCAGCCATCCATCTCCAGTTTCTCTCTCAACAGAGTCCTGACAAGATTCAGAATCTAACAGATTAATTTCACCGAAACACCATAATCCATCCCTCTCAGTCACCCAGTCTTCTGGGGTGCCGAAAAGATACTCCTCAGAATTTGTATATTTCTCTGTATCATCAATAATTCCGTTACGATCCACATCAAAACCATCTCCACATCCAAATGTAAAGTCAGTGCATCGATCTATATCTTCCCACATGTCACTAGAATCTAATGGATCAAACCAAAGACAAGTCCATGCATTCGTTGTATTGAGATAACCAAGTCCGCCTTCAGTACACATGTATATTTCATACCCATCAGGAAGCCCATCACCATCAGTATCTGCCACTCTGGGATCTAGCCATTCCCTCATACCTGACTCGGTTAATTCTCCAGGCTTACCAGTTAAAGAAACTCTATCTGTAAAACATCTATCCAATGTGTAAGGCCAACAATACTCAAGAAGAGCACTCGCTCCATCTCTATCATGATCCGACATATTATCAGTACCATTTCTTGAGTCGAGACCAGATATGCTAAGTATTTCAGATCCTAGATCAAGGATAATATCTTCTCCAAATAAAATTTCTTCATGGAAATCAGGAATTTTATCGCCATCTTCATCAGTTACTGGAGGGCCTCCTCCTATTGCTTCACCTGGGTCAACATTTTCAACAGGTGCTTGAGGTCTAGTTTGGGAAACGAAGGCTAAACTTGATAGAATTAGGACTGTCATTAGAAGTGCTGTTTGTTTACGCCTCACGCTATCACCTCTCCTTAACTACCCTTAGCGACTTTCATGTATTTATGACCATGATGGAGCGTCGTTCGGACAAATATGTATGAATGATGAATTTTGGCAACTTTTGAATGGTATAGAAAATTGATTATTTATTCTTAAAAAACAGATTCATTGAAGGACTGAACGTTGCCTCAAGAGGTGATTGTAATGGGGCTAAGGATTACACATCTAGGTTCAGGAAGTAGGGGTAACTCAACCTTGCTAGAATCTGAGAATTGTAAAGTTCTGATTGATTGTGGTTTCTCACTAAAACAAACCGAAAGAAGATTGTCAAGGATTAGTATTGAGCCGCGTGAAATAGATGCAATTTTTGTAACTCACCATCATGGCGATCATTCAAAATCTGCACTTAAAGCCTCTCAGAAATGGGGTTCAAGACTGTACTGCAATCTAGAAACTGCGATGAAATTAGGATGGAATCCAATTTCAGATTGTAGAACATTTGGTAATTTAGAAAGAATTAATATCCATGATAAAATTAGTGTTCTCCCTGTACCTATTCCACATGATGATGCAGAAAATATCGCTTTGATTGTAAGTAATGGAGACGGGAATAGAGCAGGATTTGCTACTGATTTGGGAGAAGCTACTGTAGAATTAAAACGACATTTGAAGGGATGTTCACATATTTCAATTGAAGCAAACTATGACCATGATAGGCTAATGAAAGGCCCTTATCCTGACTCACTTAAAAGAAGAATAACAGGTAGAGGCGGGCACCTATCGAATAGTCAGACTGCAGAAATTTTGAGAGAAGTAATGACTCCTGAACTTAAGACAATAGTTCTTTGTCATCTTTCAGATAAAAATAATGCACCACATTTAGCTGAGAGTGAGGTCTTGATGAGGATTGGTGATGAATACAATGGAGGGATTTTCATATCTGAACAGTCAGGCCCTGATTTTAAGATTACAGTTGGTGATGAAAGTCTTAGTTCAGAAATTAAGTAAGATATTAGTGCCCCATAACAACCCTATGAACAGAATTCTGTACCTCTCTCATACGATCATTAGCACCGAGTTCTCGGAAAACAGAAAGTGCTTTTTGAAGATATTCCATCCTCTGAGAACGATCCGTCTCAACTTCGCCGAGACGGGCAAGTAATTCACCTTTCAAATGACGGAAATCATTAGCTTCAGCCAGTGCTAGGCCTTCCAAATAATGATCAGAAGCTTCTTCTTTTCTGCCTGCATCACTCAATACCTGACCTAGTAGCATTTCAACTTCTACAGCACTATGAGGATCTGCCTGTTCAGAAAGTATTTCCAATGCGCCGGAGTAATGTAACATTGCTAAATCATTGTCTTTAATTTTTGCATAATATCTTCCTAATACGGCTCTCGCTCTAGCATGAAGAGTTTCTTGTCCGTTATCCTTAGTTTCATCGTGAGCAAGCATAGCATGATCTCGAGCACGATCTAATTCTCCCATTTCTAAGAAAGCAGATGCCAGACGAATTCTTGAATCACATAATTCAGGATTTGTTTCAGACTCTAATAATTCTTCTACGTTACTGTATACTTCCAAGGCGTGTCTGTTATCTCTACGACGACGGAAAATATAACCCATGTTATTGTAAGAACGGGCAGCCGAAACCGCATCTCTCGTCTTAATCTGAATTTCTAATGCTTGCCTATGTAATTCTAATGCATCATCCATTGCTCCTCTTTTGACAGCAATATCTGCTCTTGAAGACAAGAGTCTAGCTAGTTCTTTATTTTGTTTATTTTTTCTAGCAATTGGAATTGCTGCATCGTATTCTTTCTCTGCATCATCCCATTGACCTTGAATAGAGAGTATGTCACCTCTAAGTTCTCTGACAATACCCCAAGATCTGGAGTCGAAACCTTCTCTGTCTAATGACCTCAATATTCCTAAAAGTTCTGTATGTCCGGATTGCACCAGATTAGGACCTTCTAAAGACAATATAGAGGCCAATTCTTCAATTTGATCAGAATTATGTAAATGATGGATGAATTCAATCCTGTCTGTAGGACTTGATTTGCGATTTCGGTACCAATTCACGGCATTATTGTGTAATTCATTGCGTAAATTTTGCTCCATTGAAAGTACTAGAAATTCTCTAACCAAGTCATGCACATCGTAATTCTCACTATCTGCTTGTCTGGCTAGACCTTTTTCAACTAAATCATCCAATAAATCAATGGCTGCATCAAGATCACTCAAAGCAGTTAGTGGAACAGGTTCACGGAATACTGCAATAGCTCCAAGAAGTCTCTTTTGTGGACCTGACAATCTACTGAAAATTTCTTTTTCTACAAATGTTTCTAGAGTGGCATGGAAAGTCCCGCCAACACTTCCTCTGTTAATCAACTCCAAAACAAGAGGATGCCCTCTGGAAAGTGAATAAATATGAAGAAATTGTGAACCATCCATATCAGGCATAGCAGAAAGAATCTGTTTGCTTGACTCTTTATCTAAACCTTCAAGAGGCATAACTAAAGTGAGAATTTTTCCTTCTGAATCTTTTTCTGGAACGACCATTCGAAAAGATCTGGAGAACATAATCACACCCACCTGGTTTAGGCCTGGAATTCGTGTAGCTATTCCTCTTAATATCGTAATAAGAGTCTCATCTCCAACTTTATGTAAATCGTCAATTACAATTAAACTAGGAGAATTCTTTAGCCCTTCTATTATCAAATCAATAGTAACATTGGACTGAGGTATTGGAGTCGCTGCTAAGTAATCGGATAACCCATTATTGCCCATTGTAGATTGCCACTCTGCAGTTGCCTCTAAGAAGGCTCTAGAACCTTCCCAATCTTGGCAACGATGATATAAAAGATTTCTTTCATGAGTGAATCTTTCAAGAATTTTTCCTGCAAGAGCTGTTTTTCCTATACCTGCAATACCTGGAACTAAAATCGATGAAGACCGCTTTTCAAGAAGGTTAACCATGTCGTCTACTTCTTTTTCTCTACCAAAAAATTTCCTAGTTCTAGGCAGATCATTGAAAGATGTCACCAACTGTTTTTCAATATGTTTTGATAAGTCTCTCTCAATTAATTCCGCGGATAAAACAGATAAATCTAAACTACCGTTGTCATCGATATATCGTAAAATATCAACGTGTCTTAATGGCAGATCTGTCAACTCAAGAGCATTTACAAGAGGGACATTTTGCGAACTACCGTCTGGGAATTTTAGTCGAACATTTTGTGTACTAACCTTTTCCCATATTCCATTAGCCACTTTAATTCCGTCATCAGTTAGGAAGTATGCCTTTCTCTTACGAGATACTCCGGTAACATGGGCTTGTCGCTCTATAAGAAGTCCTTGTTCTCTCATCCCTGAAATTGCTCTAGGAACATTAGATCTAGCAATTGCAACGGAGTTAGCAATACCCATCTGTGAAAGTGCAAAAGGGACTTCGACCCTACCCGCATGCTCAACATAGTCTCTAAGATGTAAAAGAATCCTTTCTTGGACACCGGGTCTAGGCACGGCCATGTTGCTCATATAGGTGCAGCAATCTGAATCAATACATGAAGTTTCGGTGGAGAAGTCTCTAAGTCAAGTCACTAAAATTAATAATTTGGATCTTCAATCCATTCATTAGATTCTTCATCCCAAATCCATCCCTCAGTAGATTCTTCATCGGCTGTAGAGATGGCTTCTGAATTGGTTTCTTCTTCTTCTCCTTCTTCTTCGAACTCAACAAAGAAATACACGAAAGCCCCTCCCAATAGAGACAAAACAACAAGTGAAATTATTGCAAACATTAAAGTTGACATTCCTTCGTCTACCGCCCCTACAGAAATCTGGACATTGCTGGAGTAATCAGAACCAACATATCTGAATTCTGGAGTAACTGCACCATCATCAAATCGTGATGAAGAGATATCTAAAGACCAAGTAGAGTCACTATTGACTATCGTACTATTGGCAGGAACTTTATCTATCAAAGCTGTAACAGTCTTACCGGGCAGACCTATACCTGAAAATGTGACACTTTCCCCATCCTTAACAACTGTCACATCAGGCACATTAATTTCAAAATTTATTCCAATAACTGTAAAAGTAACAGGTAATGATATTTCTTTAGAACCAAATGGATCTGTAGCAACAAAAATAACATTTTCTAGTGTCCATGAGTCCATGTTAGAGTCATAGAAAAACATCGATATTGGATCATAAATAGCAATTCCATCCTGACCCACATTAATCACTAATGCAAAGTTATCATCTGATGTTGCATCCGGACTGGAATCTTCAAATACAGATAAAATTAGATCTTGGCCATTGTCAACTTCAGTGAAGAATTGACTGAGATCTATTTCTGCCTTAGTACATCTATCTTGAGATTGTGACTCAATCTCGCAATAAAGAGTGATTTCTTGCTCCCAACCATCAGAATTGAAAATAGGTTGATTATTTCCGGCATCAGATGGATTATCTGCAATAATCGTGATTGTAGTCATGTCGCTGTAATCATATCCATCATATGATTGAACATCAATCTCATATTCAAAGTCATGTTGAAGTATTGTAGGATCCCAAGTAGTCGACCAAGCACCATTAGGTTCGAAATCAGAAACAGATTGTTGATGGACTACAATGTCACCATTGTAAATATCCCTCACAGTAATATCTACTCTGGAAACTGAACCATCATTATCCCTAGCAACTCCCTCAATTGTATTATCAGAAACTGAGAGTCTTTCACCATCTTGAGGAGACAGTAAACTTACAAAAGGTGCTGAATTCGAGTTATCAATAGTCAATGTCATGGTTACAGGATCGCATTCATCAATCACACTTAGACAAAAATCAGAATCAGAAGCCCAGATTGTGAATGTGTATTCTGAAACTACTCTGGGTTGGCCACTGAAATCCCATGTCCATGACCAATCTGCACCTCCGGTAGTTGGAGTTGTGCCTTCAAAATTAGGGCCACTAATATAGAAGTAAATTTCTCCAACATCTTGACTACAAGCAATAGGGCAACCATATTGATCATATGCAGTCCCCTCAAATGTTACGGTCCCATCAGACCAAGTCGAGCCATCACTAGGAGAACTTACACTAATTACTGGTGGTGCAGCATTCAATTTAATTGTCCTAGTAACTATAGGGCTGTAATCAATACCATCAAAAGATCTGAACTCAAATGTATAGTCTGTTTCTTGGTAGCCAGACATATCAAATGAGTAATACCAAGAATTGAAAGGATGATTGAAACGAGTGACTGTTCCTGGTTCTGCTCCGCTATCATCCACTGCCTGCCCAGCTGAAGCCCATTCACTGGTGAAAGGGTCCCTAACTTCGATAGAATGGATATATCCTTTCTGATCCCATTGAGCTAATTCATCTGTAGCATAGAATCCAGCTAACTGGCCATCATGAGCTGAGCCAGTAAAATTAACTATCTTCCTAAATGAGTGACCGGTCTCTTGGATTACTGAAATAGACGGCCCTGTATTGACTAAATTAATTACATCTTGATATGTTGTATCTTGGATTACGAAATCATTTCTATCATAACCAAAACCAAATTTATATGCAGTATAATAATAGCGTGAAAGTTCTCGAGTTCCTGCACTATAATCACAATCATCATCATTATTATCAATCGTTAAATCTCCATCATTGTCTATTCCGTCGGAACATGAATCTTCATATTCATCATCGGCAAAACCATCGGGATTATCACCTCCAGCTAGTCCACGGAAATCAAGATGAGAGTCTGAGGCTAAGGCGAACCAGGGGGTATATCCATCTTCATCAGTATATAGAGAATAGAGATCATTGCCTAAAGCGTCTTCGATTAGAACATTGGCATTATCTACTTTCATACCATCTACCAAAGTTTGAAATCTGACCATTTCTGCTCTTCTTACCTGGACGGCATATTGAGTTGGTTGAGATTTAATAAAAATCTTCGAAGTATCAACATTTGAAAGATTAGCAAATGTAAATACTGTTGAATTATTATCCATATTAACGGCAAGTGGGAAGTTTCTTGGAGTTAAATTATCACAACTAGCACATTCAGAAATCGGTGTAGGGATTATTGCACCTTGGAATCCATTAGCAGGCCAAGCTTCTTGATCAGGCCAATCCAATACTATTGGGAACTCTCCAGGAGGCGCACTAGGAATGAACTCTGACTGAACTGTAACTGATGATTTAGTTACATTGTAGGCGGTATTAATCCCATTCCAAGTATTTAGCGAGAAGAAACCAAGAGAACCATATTGTTGAGTATTTGCGAACCCACTATCATAATTTCTAATCACGGCACCAGTTCCAGGAATATTGAAAAGGTTTCTTTGAACATCCATTAGCCCACCAATTGCTCTGATTCCATCAGCATCTCCGCCTAAACTAAATTGATTATCATAAAGTGTAACTCCTGAACGGAATACACTGACTGCAGGACAAGTATATTCTCCACCCCAGTATTTGAAGCTAGAACAAGTCCCAGGATTATTTACAGTAACAGTATTATTGGTAAAATGAAGTCTAGAGGCGGATGGTGCAGGACCAGATGTTGATAATTCACCAACTTGAACTGGAGTTCTTGCAGTATCAATAATTGTATTATATTCAGCAATAACATCGAATGAACCGGTTAACCATAGCCCATTCCAACCACCAATTGGTCCGATTTCATTATTGTGAATGTGGACTTTACTCGATTGTACAGTAATTCCTGAGCGATCTGCTACTCCTGAAATTTGGTTGTTATGTAATTCGGCTTCTCCTCCGTCATAGACTGTAATACCAGATCCTTCATCGGTATTGATTTCATTAAATCCCACCTCAAAGGTATAAGCGACTCCCTGAATTGCTTTCACCCCATTAATATCTACGCCATTACAATTTACGTTGATATCTGAATTAGTTAGTATTCCTGATGAACTTACAAAAGCGAATCCATAATCGCCAGTATTCACAGTAGCATCATTAATTTCAATAAATGTTTCTTGAGCCCACAATGTAGGACGTCCTCCATCATTATTCCCACAACCATTATTTGTTCCAATAAAGAATGGAGAATTCATTACTAGAGGAGTAACCTGAGTCCCAGAACCATATATCTGTACAGCAGAACCGCCGACTCCACTTTTACCATCATTACCGGCAATATAAGTACCTCCCTCAAATATTGGTTGTGCTAAATTAGTGGTTAGAACACTGCTAGTATTAATGTTGGTAAATCTCATTTGTGTCAAGGTAGGAGATGCACCATCAATTACCATCGCCCCATACCGCCAACGATTAATTGAATCGATATAGTAAGGTATACCCCAGGCGTCATCTATTGTAATATGTCTAAATCCTGTTTCAGACAAATCAATTGAACTACGAATCAATACTCCTTCAAAGCATGAAGCATCTTCAACTTGTATTTCTTGAGATCCTTGTTTCATACCTTTACATTCTCCTATTTCACTAGAGTTGGAAGGTTCAGTCCAACGTAAAGTAATCCTATTTGCCAGACTTGCATCACCAGAAGAACCACAAGACATTTGTCCTGCACAAAGATTGCCTCTTACATCAAGATGTGTCCCATTAGGGAAAATTACTGTAGTTCCGGGTTGAATAATTAACTTCGCACCAGATGCAATAGTAACATCTCCAGTTAACTGATGAGTTCCTGACCATGTCTCTGAGGTAGTAATGGTTCCAGAAGTAGTTTCATTATTTGCCATCACAGGGCTTGCGGGCCCTACTAGAGCGATTAATACGCTAGATAACATTAGAAATACAAGGAAGGAACTTCTTGCTCGGCGCTTGGACATGTTTTACCGTGTTATGAATCATTTATGAACGATATAGTTACAATGTGCGTTTATGTATCAACAATACGAATTAGTATCAATCTCAAAAGGAAAAAAAGTTATTCCACATTGAAAGAAAAAGCTACTTCCTTAGACCACTTAACAACATCTAAAGAACCATAACCAGAATGTGAATTGTGAGTTTCTGATTCAAAGTTACTTCTGTCAGAAGAAGTTGCTAATGCATATTTAACAAGTCTCATTTCATTTTCATCAATTATACCATCTGATCCTTCAATATTATCTCCAAACTGTTGTAAAATTAATGCCAGTGCACCGGAAACGAAAACTGTTGAGTCACTGGTTCCGGAAGAGTAAGCATATGGTGAAGATAATGTGCTTGAAGCTGTTGAAAATATATTAACACCAGGAGCTACTACTTCGGGTTTCTGATTTGGGAAATTCCTTTCCTCACCAGTTAATGGATCAAAAGTCGAACCAAAAGCACTACTCCCCCAAACTTTTCCCGATTTACTAATTGCTCCAACAGAAATTACACCAGGAATACTAGATGGCTGAGATACATCATTGATTTCAAGGTCAAGTCCAGTATTACCTGCCGCAGCCACGACGAAAATACCAGAATCTAATGCTTCCTGCACCGCTAAATTAGTTTCTGAACTAGTAGTTGAAATATCAGATGGAGAACCACCTAAACTCAATGATATAATATCTACATTCTGTGTAATGCGACACCACCTAATTGCTTGTGCAACTCGGTCTGTGGAACCCGAAGTTCCATCAGAATCCAGTGCCAAGGCAACTGAAAGATCAACTTCTGGAGCTACCCCCTTAGAAGTTCCATTAGAAATTAATATTCCAGCCATTAAGGTACCATGAGAGCTTTCACCAACATCCTTAATCGACTCATGATTACCTCCTAGAAAATCTCTGAAGCCAGATAATTGTTGATGTGAGAAATCGGGATGCTCCATATCAATTCCAGTGTCGACAATACAGACATGCACACCTTGACCGAAATATCCTTCAGATTGTAATTGGCGAATTCCAGAACCTTCGTATGCCCATTCAGAATTAGGAAGTATGGGGATTAAGTATGAATTAACCCAAGGCCATCCTGCAATTAATAATAGGGTGAAAATAGAGAAAAATATAGCGCCAGTCGGATGTTCCAACTTTTTCATAGTGTTTAATGGCCAACGTAATTCTTGTGCTTCCTCATCAGTTAAACCATAGGCAGAACCAGGATAACCCAACGCTTTAGTATCGATAGCAGTTAATATACGATGGTCTTCAGGCTCAGGAAGCAAATCAAGATTATCTAATGACCTCAAAAACAACACTACCTAATATTAGGAATGAGAATCACTATAATAAACCCTGTTCACAAAGTATAGGTCAATATCGTCTATCAAAATGGTGCGCCAGGACGACGTCCGGAACGACCTTTTGTCAAATACAGACCGATTAATACTAATCCTATAACTAGGATATAAGCAATAATATCTGTATTTTCATCATCATCAAGACTTGGAGATCTGACATCAACGTTCATCACTCCCTGCTCTACACCATCACTAATGTGCCATGAATCATCATCAATATTTTCTTCATTAAAACCTGTGGAGTTTATTTCAAGCATGATATAATACTGGTCAACTTCAATATCTGATAAGTCAAACAAGAAACTAAACTGAGTAGATGATTCTGCGAGAATATCCATTGTTGTTGTAGCATCAACTGAGGTAGGAGTATTGCAATCTACATCCTTACAGAGGACTGCATTTAGTTCCACGTTGCTCGCATCTACTAATCCACTATTTGACAATGTAGCAATGTATGTAATTTGTCCACCTGCTTCTGGTTCCCCTCCTCCCAAAGCTTGAATGCCCTCAATCTTCAAAATTGGCTCAGAACTTTGAATATTAATTTCAATAACATCATATGAATTACCAATTTTATCGGACACTGTGACATATATTGAGAACTCTTCATTTGGAACTGCATCACTTGGAGAAACTACAGTAACACTATGAGATGAACTCACAAAACTACCAATAGTATGTGAGGTTGGGCCAGTTCTACTCCAACCCTCAGGTAACTCTGAATCATCAAACTCAAAATCATATTTTTCATCCCCATTTCCAGAATTTGTAAACTCAATTGGAATTGAAATTAATTCACCAGGAGAAACTCCATATGAATCAGCCATTGGGTTAGTAAGTTCAAAACCGTGTATTTGCGGGACACGGACGATTAGGTCATGTGTTTCTAAATAACCATCCAATGTTGAAATACTAATTGTGACTTTATGACCATCCTCAAAAGAATGAGCTGCAGATTGATTAGGCGGAGTAACACGAACATTCAGATTATTGAAATATAGAGTATTATCCAAACCAACTTCAAACTGGGATGAACTTGTCCAATTACCTGAGCCATTATTGAATTCAACGGTCCATTCTGAGCTGTCTGTTCCCGAGACAATACCTCCAACTGTATACACATCAAATGATTCATGTCCAAGGTAATCTACACCAAGAGTGAAATCTACCGGGACAAAGCCATCTGTTTCGTTCAGAACTAGATAAACATCTCCCAATGAACCAATATAGTTTTCGTGTCCAGAGGTTTCATTCAGCGTAGTAACCTCTATTTCATGATTTGAAACTCTATTGAATAATAGATTCATAATTGGAGATTCTTGACCTGAATAAACATCAACACCTCTTCCAGCTGTGAATTCCATGATCAATCCTCTCTGTTCCACATCGAAGTCTCCTGAGAACTGAACATTACCATTAGGAAGTAAAAGTTCTAGGTTTCCAGTTTCACCTACACTTTGTAACCATTTCATACCAAATCCAATATCAATCAATAAACTAGCATCCGAAAATTCTCCAATATTACGTGAATTACCGTCATAATCTAACCATTCTGTTTGAACCTCAAGAAGTCCTCCCCGTGTTAATTCCATATCCAAATTATTTGAATTGCCTGTGACATCAACATCCATCAGACCCATAATAACTAGATCTTGGTTTGGTACACTAGCACTTACAATCCACAATCCCGGTTCTAGTTGAGAAGACCAACTACCTGACCAACCAGTACTTCCATCATCAACTATTTCGATTATTACATTGTCTCTTACTAAACCATCTGTAGGCATAATCATCAATACAATATCTTCGGTTGGGATACTAGAGATACCAAGGTCATATGTGATGTTTCCATACACGTCAACTAAACCAGCAATTAATTCTAATTCGACATCATTTGGAGAGTCTGAAAGTACTACACTTTCATTGATATCCTCAAAACCATCATAATTTGTTTGAATTTGCCAACTCGTGTTGTAAGGTACAAATAATTCCCATTCTCCCGTGTCATCGGTCATCATTGAATATTCAGTTGTATCTGAGGTAGTAGTGAAAGTCATATGAACTTCAGAGATTCCTTCACCAACATTTGAATCGTTATTATCATTGAGATCCCAAAAGACAGTTCCGGTCAAGGCTACGTACAGATTAGCTTGCAGATCGAAATAATTCTCACCTACATCAATCGTAATCGGGTAACTATCTACAATCCATCTCTTACCATCTTCAGTGTAATTAAGAGAAACTATCCAATCTCCGGGCACTACATTAACAGTAGTAGAACCACTACTATTCGTAGCTTCTATACTAAATGAGCCTAGATTTTCTGCAGATTCCATCAATAAACTAACTCCAGAAAGAGGGGATTCAGAAGAATCTACAGATAAATTGAATGAAATCTCTGCGAGTTGACTTGTAGTGAAAATCAAATTATCGTCTGAAATATCAGAATCAACAGATATCAAATCTCTCATTCCTTCTCTAACATCGTTAATTATAATCTCAGTTGTGGCTATCCAATCGCCCTGTGGGAAGAAATCAATAATAGTACCATTAGAATCAGTTGTCCTAGAGAGAACCCAACCATTTTCAACATTAGTGAATCTAACCAATTGTTCAGATAGTAGCCCACCACTTTCATTCGTGAATGACATTTCTACTTTCCATTCAGGATCAAATCCAATACTTCTTGAGATATTTGTTGAATCTATTCCTACTCGAACATCTACATCACCACTCATTATTCTGGTCCCGAATAAGTCTCCAGATGTTGGATCTGCAATTTCTACAGAAATCCTGTAAATTCCTGGTTCAACTGGAACCTGTGCAACTCCATCATCAACCCAAAAACTCGATGAAGTATTTATTTGGTAGTCAATCCCGTTAACTAGAGATATTAAGCTGAAATCATAGGTTACAGGAGTACCATTAGAAACATTATTATCGGCAGAATTATCGAGGAAGAAATCGATAGTCAATAAAGAATCTTCTGGATAAATTAATACTTCAACTGTATTATTGTTATTGTCGACATTTGTAGTATTAGTTCCTGAGTTAATTTCATCAGATAAAACTGTGAACTCCCATGTACCTTTAGGTAGAACCATGCTAAAGAAACCACCATCATTAGTTTCGGAACGCCATGTGACTTCATGTTCATCACTTTGTGCCACTACCGTAACTGGATCCCAACCACCTATCTCTGAGTTGAATAGATTATTTTCTCTATTGACGCTCACTGAGCCGTCGATTGCTTGTCCCGGACGAGCAACCATAGTAATTTTTTCCATATTTTCTTCAACTGTGAACTTTGTTCCATTTACAAGTTTCAAATCAACTCCCAATTGAGCAATGGCATCGACTTCAGAACCTACGGGTAAAACAATACTAAATGTTCCATCAGATGATGTCTCGACTGTTGTACTGAAATCATCCCAATAAAATTCAATTGGAACGAAATCTAATACTTTGTCAGTATCAATAGTATCTGAATCAACATTTTCATCATAATATAGTGTACCATTTACAGTCTGACTTGTATAGAAATTATATGTTTCAATGAAATCAGAATCTGCAAATACTTCAATTTCTTCCCATAATTGTTCAGTTTCAGATAATGTATAATTTAAAATCCATATACCAGGAGTCAATTCAACGTAATAATGGTTAGATGAATTGTCAAATAATGTATCTACAGGGGATCCAGAACCATTCTTTAGATTAAAGGTCAGTTCAAGCCCTCCAACAGTAGTATCAATACCGTTTTCAGATTTAGTGAGTTGGAAAGTTAAATCTGTGGTTTGTGGTATTGGTGATGGTAGAATAAATGAGGATTCATCGTTAGAATCAACGGTAAACTCTAATGTTGATTCTGAGAAATTATCATCATCAATATCAATAGTTGCAACATAGGAACCTGGCATAATAGGGCCAAACTCAATCTTAGATCCTGTAAGTACATCATTTTCGTAAGTTAATTGAGGATGAATATAGCATGGTGCGTATTTTACAACATCACAATCTCCAATTTCTTCAACATTTGAAGAAGATTCTACATTTTCCAGAAGAACAATTGAATCAAGATAGTTACCTGAAGTATCAATCAATGAGCCTGTAATTAACCCTCCAATAATATCTATCTCATTTGGAATTGCTGAAACAGATTGAGAAATTGTAAATCCATCATTAATTTCAACTCGTGTTTCATCACTGAAAATAACTGCAACGTCATAAGAACCTGGTATTGCATCAACTACATGGAAAGTACCTGGTTGGACCATTACGCCACTAAATATTCCCATCCCTGAGAAAGTACCAGTTGCATTAATCGTACCATAACTTTCCAAACTACTATCTGATGTATCAGCAGAAAATACTCCTGAACCAATTAGAGTTGATTGAACTAACTTCTGAGTAAATGATGCTACGCCATTAGCAGTAAAACGACCGCTCGCGTTGACTATCCCATCTAGTAGGTAATTACCATCATTTAGGATACACAAAGTATTATTTTCTGGCATTGTTTCATTTAATCCACAATCGACTATTTCTGATATATCATCATTTATTTCGCCATCAATTATTCCTTTACCTGCAAACTCTCCTTCACCAGTAACACTATGGTTGTTAAATACGGTTTGAGTATAATTACCTGTGAAATCCGATACAGTTGCTATGGACGAAGTAATTACATTACCTTCTCCAGTAAAAGTAACTTCACCAGTCCCTTCAAATCGGAGATTGTCGCCCACAATAGAACCATTAGAGGTTGAAACTAGATATGGAGATGTTTCAATACTATCCCACGAAGGTGAAAGTTCGATAGTGGCGTCATCTAAAGAGTCACCAGAAAATAATTCTGAGCCAGCCCAAACTAATCTTCCGGTTGTGGAAACGGGACTAACCGAAATAGATACAGGAATTATTTCATCGCCATTACTATGACCGTCATCTCCTGAAATGTTGACAATAGTCTCTGAAAGCCAGGTTGAACCAGAAACATTACCCAGAATGCCAGTTATTGGATTCAGAATTCGAACTCCTGAGGTTTCACTCTCGAATATATCGCCTAAAGTCTGCCCAACATTTGAAGTCATAATTTGAGTCCTTGCGGCTTCAAGGTTAGGTTCCCCGAAGAATGCAGTTACGCGAATCTTGCCGGCAGGAGCTAGGAAACTGAAATCACCATTTGAATCTGCATCAGTGGTCCCTATAGGTATCCAATAGGTCCTTTGATCTCTATCTGTAACTTGACCATCGATTTCTATTTCATCTCCACTGAAAGCATCCCTTTCAATCAAAATACGAGCATTAGGCACTGCACCAATTCCGTCTAATTCAACAGTACCTTCAATTGTAGCACCGCTGTAGTATTTCATAACTTTAACTTGAGTATTAGCACTTCCGATACCTAAATTTTCACATTCAGAATCTAATTGAGTCCCATTTTCATCGGTCTCACAATCAGGAGTATACCAGTTTGAAAGCACGAGATGGTTCATCATAGCACCAGGAAGAGGGTACGCATTTTCTAGATATGATCCAGGAGCACCTGAGGTGTAGAAATGAGGTGCTGGTTGTTCCGCATCACCAGGTAGTCCTAGAGTAGAACTTCCATATCCAACATAAATTCGAGCAACCATTGTGTCGAAGAATTCAGGTTGATGTTGATAATCAATATCTACCATTCTTATCATCTCATTTACATCTGTTAAGGCACCCGATTGTTGCCTTATTACATCATTAAGGTACTCATTTTCATATTCCTCACCTGTCCGAGGAATGATAGGACCATCTCCTCTCTGTGTTTGATAAACAGACGAGATATAAGTTTCAGTATCTAATCCAGATAATGAAGTAGGAGCATGGAAAATTCCTGTAGTTTGACCTTGATGATAACTGTAATCTTCATAATACTGTCCTCCGAGTGGATATAGTCGGTTATCGACTGCAAAATATCTAATCTCATTATTTCTCGATATCATATCGCCAAGAACTCCACCGTAGTTTTGGACTTCGTATACTAGTTCAGTAGACATATCATGATATAAATCATTGATTTCTTCTGTATTAAAAATCTCTAGTAGTAAAGCACGACTCAATGCTAACTTTGCGTTTACTCTGTGTAATCCACTAGATACGTCGTCAAAGTCCTCAATTAAATCAGGAGTATACCTGTAACCAGATATATCATAGTACTGAATTACTAATTCGCCTTCTCTTACTCCATCTTTGTATCTATCTAATTCTGAGACCGAATTCCTAGCATCATTGAAACTCGCAATAGCGGAATCCTCATCATTATGACCATCAGAGATGACTTCTCCATCATTTAGTACCATCCATTCTTCAGAATCGCTAGGAATTCCATTTGATTCCAATAAATATCCACGTAATAGTTCATAATCGCCATCGATTGCTACAACTGACATTGATCTATCAAGAACAAAATTTGAATCACCCATTCCTAGACTCATGATTGAGTCAAATTCATTAAATTGTTCCTGGTCCATATATTCTTTATCTAACAGCAAACTGCTGAATGAAGTAGTGAATCCAGATTGATCATTCGATCTTCTATCTCCTTGAGCTAATGTAGTTATGAATAAAGAAACTGTATCTTCTTGACTGGCAGAAAGTAGCATTGCTCCACTATTTGGTATTCCAGACTGGAAATTGTCTGCAACGGTAGGATGCTCACCTTGAGCAAGTGCTTGGAAACCATAATCCCACCATGATACGAAAGCCGGTCGTTCTGAAAAACTGACGTCAGTATCTTGTTCAGATAGCCATTCATATGCTAGATTCCAAGAACCTGAGTTGAAACCAGGGCCGAAAGTACCCATGTACCACAAGTCACTATTCGCATCGTAATTCTCACTATTCAAAAGTGAAAAACCTAGTACTTCTTGCCTGAGAATATCTGGAGTGATATCATGAATTGTTTGATCGACATCAGAAGCAGATTGTTCTCCACGAGGTATTCCTGAATCTATACCATAGGTCATGTGTTGAGAACAAACTAACATCAAAACAATCATCAGAGCAGGAACACCAGGATGTCTTCTTGAAGCAGTCCAGTTAGACCAAAATCTAGATCTGGGTGTTGAAATTCCTGATTTTCTTCGTTCTTTGAGGAATCCAGAGAAATTAGCATAATTCCACATCATTGCTATTCCTATACCTCCAACAACTGAAATTGCAGGAGTTGCGTTGAAAATAAATCTTCCAGCAGACCAAGCCATGTAAATTGCGATCAGAACCCATAATCCAAGAAGGATATCGCTTTGTTTTTCTTTTCTTGCACCTCTCCACAAAAGCATTACTGCTACGAAAATCGCGATCAATGAAACTATTGGCCCATAAGATGCGAATAGAACTCCTCTACTTGGAGCCTGGGCCTCTCCAATTGTTCCGAATATTTTATTCTTTGAAAAGTAAAACCCTCCTGTGAATAAAACATCCCATCCATCGTAAATATTTGCTTGTTGAAGAGCATATAATATTGCTAAAATTGAACCCATTAATACTCCAGTGCTACCTAGCACCAACAGCCAAGGTTTATCTCTGTAGGAAGAAGAAACCCATCCAAGAGCAAGAGTGAATCCAATAATGTAAAACATAGGCTGAAATCCACTAGGGTCGAAAAGTAAGTTTAGCCCTGGCCAGCAATAGAAAGGCAATGGAATTACGAATGCTGTAAGCATCATTTGTAATGCTGCTGCAGTAATAGGAAGGCTGTCTCTACGACGGAACATATTGAAGAAAATCTGGAATGCAAAAGCAATGAATAAAATTCCAGGACCATAAACGAATCCTTTCCATCCTAAAGCAACTACTGCGAATGATACACCAGATAATGTAGCATTAGACATAACAATTGGATTAATTGACCACATCTGTCTAATTCCCGCTATAATATAAAGTGGACTTAAACTTGGATTCTGGAACAGTCTCTCATTCTTTAGTTCATCCATAGCCTTGACCCAATAATAAAATGCAATAGCTAAAAATAACATTGCGAATGCGTCGTGATCTGCTAATCCAAACGTAGAATGCCCTATATGACCAGGCATTAATGCGATTAACCAAGCTGCAACTATTCCTGCCATATTACTGTGTAATTTTCTAGCAAGGCCAGCAATCGGTAATACAATTAATGCTCCAAAGATTGCAGGCAAAGAGGCAACACTCCACCATACAGATGTCTCTAAAGTCATTCCAGATAACCATGAAAGGAATAACCCGCCAAGTGCCAATGACCATGAAAATAGAGGAGGTCTTGGGTTTATAGCTACCATAGGGTATGCCCTATCTGCATCAATTATGAGATGACTCTTTTGAAGTACGACGTAATCTACAACTCTCTTCATGTACCAAGGGTCAGATCCTCCGGACATGTCCCATAATCCGGTTCCAGATGCATTCATTGCGGGCAGGACGTTCCATCCTGTTCGAACCGCTAAGCCTATGATTAGCGCTGAGCCTACCAAAATACCATACGAATGTTGACTCCACCATTTGCGAAATTCTGAGTGTTCTCTACGAGGAGATATGTCTCCAAATACACCACGTCCAGCTACCATCATTGCACCAACATTTAACCAGAAAACAAGTAAAAACCAGGTGAAAAGGCTAACATTATCATCACCATTCAAGGTAGATAGAGGTAGCTCATTTCCAATTTCTTGTAAATGAGCCAGAGTGTACATTAACCAATTTAGGCCTACAACTGTGCCTAAAACATGCCATCTTTCTGAATTACAAAAGGAAACAAATAGAACAACAATTGAAGCAAATAATGCCCAGACCGTTCCTAAGTAATGATGATTATTAAATGAAATTACATCATCTATAGTACTCAACCAGACTAATGGAATTAGATTAACTAAGAATATTATTCCTGCAGTTATCAAACCCGAGTTCGGCATAATTGAGGGAATATCTCGAAACCACGGGCCTTGACCCGGATTTGTTAGTCTGCCTCTAATTGCTAAAGTCACAAGTACCCCTAGAGTAATTGATGCAATCCAAAATGCGAAGAATACCGAAGCTATTGAGCCCCGGGTTATATCAATTAATTCATCAGGATTACCACTCCATGAGGAAACATCTAAATTATAACCAGTAGCGAAAGAGATAGCTAAATGGAAACCAATTATCATAGAAAGTAATATTGATGACTCTTCATTCCAATTATTCCTATCTAAGAAAAGAGTGAATACAAATACAAACGCAAAAGTAAAACCTTCCATTGGAGAAATTGTAGTAAAATCTGGTAATAAAATTGACAAGATAACTACCACTAATGAGCTAAGGATTAGTTGAGAATTACTTTTTGAGGATTGATCTACAAAGATTCTACCGATAAACGCGGCAAAAGCAGCGATAATCGGTAGGATCAGGATGTCAGCATATCCGTCATTTTCAATTCCACCATTTGCGAAATCAGCCCCCAAGAAGAGTACCATCAAAGTTGCTAGTACAGCAGGGACTGGAAGTAATTTCTCTGCAGAAAGTCCTCCCTTTGTCGCATCATTATCATCGTTCATTATTCATCACCATGTTGTCGAGCCTGCAGGCTCAGAGTTCCGGCGAAAATTGAGGATGTTATAACCGTTAGTGGGTTAACAGTTTTCAGATAAAAATAAAATAACGACAAATATTGTCCTCAGAGCCCTCTATGACCTATATCTTTTCTGAAATAAGAACCCTCTAATTTTATGTTCTCAATCACTTCGTATGCGGCTTCGACAGCAGTAACTAAGTCAGGTGCTATTCCTGTTGCTGCAAGCACGCGACCACCATTAGAGATTAATTTACCATCATTAGAAATTACAGCGCCAGCAAAATGTACAAAGGCGCTAATTTCCCCTTCCTCAATCTTTATTTCTGAACCTTGAATATCTCTCCCTGTAATTGAACTGTTAGGATATCCTTCTGAAGATAAAACAACAGTAGCTGAGGAATAAGAGAATGTTGTAAAATCATATTCAGAAATTTTACCATTCGCACAAGAAAATAATAATTCTCCTAAATCGCTGGAAATTAATGGCAGCGTTACTTGTGTTTCTGGATCACCAAAACGAACATTAAATTCTACTACAAAAGGTGCTCCATTCTCATCAATCATCAAACCCACATATAGACAGCCACGGTAAGGAACTTCTTGATTCCTTAGAAAATGATGCATTGGCTCAATAATCTCAGAAATTGTTCTCTGTTCTACTGCCGGAGTATATACCGGTGCCGGGGCATAAGCCCCCATACCACCTGTATTAGGGCCATTATCCCCATCCAAAAGTCGTTTATGATCCTGACTTGCAGGCAGACAAACATACCCCGATTCGTCCATAACGACTAGAACAGATGCTTCTTCACCATGTAGAAACTCTTCAAGAAGTACTTTCCCATCCATTTCAATTCCGTCTCTCAAAGCATTATATGCTTCATCACGATCGGTTGTTACAATTACTCCTTTACCGCCTGCAAGAACATCTCTCTTGACAACCCAAGGAGGAGAATAAGTATCGAGAGATTCATTAATTCGATTCAGATTCTCGATTAAAATTAGTCCTGCAGTAGGCACCTTCATAGATTGCATAATCTCCTTTGCATACAATTTCGAGCCCTCAAGATTTGCACCTTTTGAATTAGGGCCAAAACAAGGTATTCCTTCCTCGGAAAGTCTGTCAGATAACCCTGCAACTAGAGGAGCCTCTGGACCAACAACTACCAAATCAATCTTCAAAAGTTTAGCTAAATTAATGATACCTTCAATATCCATTGAATCAACTTTATGATTAGTCCCGGAAATTGCCGTCCCAGCATTCCCTGGACATGAATGGACATGATTTACAGATTCACATGCAGAGAGGCTTAGAGACAATGCATGCTCTCTACCGCCACTTCCTACAACTAGAATTTCCATACCTGACATACCTAACCCGATGAAGTCTAGGAATTAAATGAATTCTAATGCCATATTGTAAAATAATCTAATATGGAACTTCTTTTAGTCCAACTTTATATCCGAAAATATTGAAAGCACGGTGAATAATAGGAGTGACGATTAAAAGAAAAATTATTTCTTCTATTAAATCTGGATGAGTTATAACCTGGCCATCAAATAGGACAAAAGCAGCGATGAAGATAGCAATTGCAAACGGTACTGTATCAAGGAGAGGTGCTTCTGAACTTTCATCACCTTCTCTTTTTAATCCTCTTCTGCGCTTGACAAACGAACCGCACATATCTCCTATCATACACGAGAAACCCAGTATGAAACCCATTGTAAAGGCTGCTAGAGATGAACCAATTTCTCCTTCAAAAATCCAGAACCAATCACTAGAATCTGCATAAATAATTGGGTCAATGAACGGCACTTCAGTACCATTATTATTCCAAAGATTGTGGGCGAGAGTAAACAATATTCCACTTACTATACCACCTCCAATTAGTCCATTCCAGGATTTACCATCTCCAAGTATTCTATTTCCATCAGAGTAATTTTTACCGCCGTCTATTACTATAACTGGCATCCCAGTTTTATCAGGTATCCATTTTCCAAATAACATTGCTCCAGTATTAGCTAAATAAGCTGAACCATACATCAATAAAACACATAGTACATTTACAAAAAATGATACTATTCCATCTGTTTCGAAAGGACTTGAAGAAATATCCACAGTCCTCCGAAAAGACCTCTGGACATGAAACATTCCCTCATGGCGCCCAAGTATTAATTTCCTATTGACTATTCGCAGCATACATGACTGACGGACTGAAATTGAAAACTGGATTCACCTCAATATTACTAATTCTAGTTTTTTTCTCTATGCCCGCTGTTGCTGACAATCATCAAGGAGACATAATCATTGATGAAATTGTAGAATGGACTACTGACCAGGAAATTAATCAAAATATTCATATTACTAGCGATGGAAAATTAACAATTAGTTCTGTAATTACTTTTTCCTCATCATCTACCATAATTATTGACCAAGGCGGCGAAATTAAATTAATCGGATCCTCTGAATTAATCTCTGAAAAAAGAGCTACTTCTCTAAAAACCCTAGGAATGATTGATGAAGTTAATAGATCAAAAATCATTATTCCTACTTCAATGCACAGTGGAGAAATAAATGTTATTATCAATGCCGAAGAAGGGGCATTTTTAGATGGTAGTAATGTCTACATAGATGGTTCGGAACCAATATTGATGAGTGGAATGAATTTCTCAGTCACTATTCCAGAAGGGCAAGATGATACTACTCTCGGCTTCACTGGTTACGGACAGTTTCCAATCATTAAATCCATTATTCTTGAAACCGATACAGGAAATTTCGAATACAAGGCTAATGAATTACCATACCAAAATATGTTGCTTCATGGAGATAATGGACTTACAATAAACTCAGCGGGAAAAATTGAATTGGTAGAAAATTCAACATTATATGGTGTAAATATAATCTCAAGTGGTGAGATAATAATAAAAGAAGGGATAATAAAAGATAGTTCTCCAATGATTTTGACAGCCGATAGTTCATCACTAGTTATTCAGAATAGTGAGATTTCCGGTAGTAAGGATGATCACTATGTCCAAGCTCAACCTTATTCTAATATTGATTGGGGGAATTCAGAAGATGGGACCACAGTATCAATAAAAGGTCATTTAATAGATAGATGGGAGAGAGTAATTTCTAATCAAAAAATTATTTTCGATTCGGTAGGAGTCTACTTTGGCATTATTGGAACTGGCCCTAACGGGCCATTAGAAATCACAAATTATAGTGGATCAGATGGTAAATCTGTAATTAATGATGGAGGAGATTACAGAACAATAGAAATTGGATGGGCTAATGGAGAAGTAACTACTGAAAACGCAGTAATTTCAATAATTGAATACAGAACGGCTTGGAATACAGAATCTAGTGAAATTACGAATTATGGCCCAACAGATATCGAATTGACATGGGAAAAGGAAATAGATTTGACTTCAATCAATGTGCCGGATATTGAGTGGGTTTCCCTCACAGTGAATGTCGAAGATTCTGAATCGGATAGCGAAATTCGAACTGGAGTTGCTCAACAGATTTCTGCAGTTCTAGCCAATAGAGGTACTGCTTCTGCTAATCTATTCTTTGATTGTGAAATAACTGAGACTGGAATGTCAGCAGATATTGGAGGGTATCAGAATGTAATAATTGACGCCGGAGAAGAAATAGAAGTTTTCTTTGGTTGGAGGAATATTGATGCTGGAATATTTGGCTTGACATGTGAAGTATTAACACCTACTCAATTGGTAGACTTTGAAAATTCACAAGCATTCGGAGGGGGTCAAATATCTACTGAATCTATCACCTGGGAAGAAATCAATGATGATAGTTTCAATATGATTCCTATTTTAATTGTAATAATAATTTCTATGATTTCAGGAGGAGTTTACTTTGTTCACAATTTATCTAGGAATGCTGAACAAACTGCTGAGATTCTTGAAAATTATAATAAAGAAACTGGAGATTATTCGAAATCTTTAGATGAAGACTAATTCAAATATCTAAAACTACCTGAGCTACCCAACCAGGTCCCTCAAAAGTAGGGATATTTGGATCGACTCCATTTACAATCTCTCCACTTTTTATTTCTCTGAACACTAGTTCATGTAAGGTAACTGCCTTGATTTCAATTTCACGATCTACAAATTCAGAATCAACCCAAGAAACATGTGCCGATATTGAGGATTCATTTATCTTGACAGCTGAGTCAACTAGCCATTGATTCTCAACTGACCCCTTGTAGAGTACTTCTTCCAAAAATTTGACAAGCCCCCTTTCTAGATCATTATTCTTAATTCCAACAGACCAAACACCGCTGTATCGAGTTAAATGATTTAATGATTCGGGGTTTTTATCTTGCAATTGTATTGATTGTAAACCGGAAACGGACTCAGAAATAGCACCCTCCGCGGAAGAAGAAAATGCTCTAATTCCAATATCAGCAGTAGTTGGAAGAATCCACCAAGACATATTTAGCTTCACTCAAATTGATTGCATAATTCACCCTGACTAGGAAAACTCACAGGATCTTTTGGATTCGTATTCCATTTATTCTCACACTTATTCAGTGAACCATCTCCATCTGAATCAATGTTAGCATCTGCGGCATCGAATGGATCAAAATCGAAGAAATATTCCCATCCAGCCCACATACCATCTCCATCTTGATCTTGATGGAAAACTTCAGAACCATCAAACCATTGATCACCATCAGTATCATTCAAAATCGGACTTGTCCCATTTTGCATTTCTTCAAAGTTTGTATAATTTTCAAGATCATCATAAAACCTCTGACCATAATCATTCATCGGATCAATATGACATTCTGCATTCTGAGGATCATCCCAACCAGGACAATAACGATACAAAAGGTTTGTTCGATTGAGACCATCTCTATCAAAATCTTCCTGTCCATCATCTATTCCGTCTAAGTCAGAGTCTATCATTGCTGGATCCATTGGACCTCTAGCACCCAATGCATTGAGTGAGTTATTATCCACTATACCCAAGGAAATAGCTTCTCCTGAGTAAAATACTTCCCAACCATCTGGAAGCTTATCTCCATCGGTATCGTCATTGACAGGATTTGTATTCCATCTGTCTGGAGCTTCTAACTGATTCATTAGTGTATCATTATCAATATCATAAATGTTATCTGTTAAAGAACCGTAAGCAGGATCCAAAGCCCATCTACCATTATTTGGTATCACGAATCCAGACAAATTCATCTCATGTAAGAAATATTTCGGATCCATTACTCCATCTCCATCTCTATCGCCAGATGTGGAGAAACCTTGTACATAATTCGTCCAAACCCAGCCACCAGGGCCTAATCCGCATTCAAACATGTTATCGCATCCAGGAGGTAGCCAATTAGTACTACTAATCCATAAGCTGTGACTATTTGTATTCTGCTGGATAGAAAATACCTGCATTTCCCAACCATCAGGTTGCCCATCTTCATCTGTATCATTAATCAATGGATTTGTGGCTGCTTGCCACGGTCTTGGGATAAACAATACTTCGCCTCCATCGTCTAATCCATCGCCATCACTATCAGCATTATTTCCATGAGTAATGTACTGGTCTTGGCCGTCTACTACTTCTTCACCATCAGCTAATCCATCATTATCTGTATCAAAAGAAGAGGCATTAGTAAAATATTTCTCAGTGAGATTCCAATAAAATCCATCCATAGCTTCTGTAAAGTCTTCTAAACCGTCACTATCTGTATCTCTATCTGTTGCATTTGTGAACGTCTCATAATACTCGACAGCATCTGAAAGGCCGTCACTATCCGTATCGAAAACTCCCGGATCACTTCGAACTAATACGTCTTTGACTCCATTATCAACTACCCGAATTGTCCAACCAATTACTTCTATTCCATCAATTAAACCGTCATTATCTGTATCGGCTACGAGAGGATTGGTCGATCTTCCATCTGTAATTCCATCACCATCTCTATCCCTAGCGTTATACTCATCCAAGTTAGTAAATCTTTCATGCTGTTCCACTACAATAGCTAAATCTTGTGTCCTAGTGAGAACTTCATCTCCAACATTAACATTTATTTCATAAACCCAACCTTCAGTTTGAGTTTTAATTGGAATATTTACATAAACGCTATTTTGAACAGTTCTAACCCAAAGAATAGTCTTATTGACAGGTACATATTCTCCCAATTCAACCGAAATCAAATGAACTGTACTAACTCCAACAAGTTCGTCATATCTAACCCCTCCATCGCCATCTGAATCATAACCATCGAAGTCAGGATCTTCTAGAGCATTAGCACCATCGTCATTAGGATGAATCCCATTCAAATGTTCCCAGCCATCAGGCATTCCATCATTATCAGTATCAGAATTTAAAGGACTGGTGAAATTTTCTGGACCCCACGTGTATGCGACTTCGTATTCTTCAACATTGTTGAGACCATCTTCATCCCTATCACCATAAGCATCTGTTGCATTGGCTGGATTTAGGAATCTCTTATTTTCTTGATCGAGTGCGTAACAGTACTCATAACCATCAGGCATTCCATCCCCATCCGAATCCCAGTCCCCAGGACCATTTAGGCGGCCATCTCCATCCATGTCTTCTTCAAACCAGGTCATATCTCCTGGGCCACTCATGTATTCATGATATGGCGCTTGCAATGTCAAGGTACCAAATTGAATAACGCCGCAATGAACTGATAAATCTATATTTCCAAATGCAATTTCATACCTATCAGCAATCAAATCTCCATCACTATCTTCTTCCAAAGGATTGGTATCATATCTTTCTTCAACATAATTCCTCAGACTGTCAGGTTCTGGTTGTTCCAAATCTAGTAATGCGTCACAAGAATGACCGAATTGATTACCCATCGCATCAAAGGTACTAGCACCGATATCTGCTTTTATTTGCGCCTTAACTTCCGGAGTTAGGATGTAGCAATCCCAGTTCCCATCAAGTGGATCGAGAAGTTTAATTGGCCCTTGAGGAGTCTCTACAGTGTACGTGTACAGAGATTCCCAACGATCATTCAACCCGTCTCCATCTGAATCTTGAAGATTGGGATTTGTTCCAAGTTCTGCTTCATCCATATTGATTAATCCATCTCTATCAGGATCTCCAAAGGGACCATTATCAGGGTTAGGAAATGTCTCATTCAATTCAGTATTTTCGTCATTTTCATCCGGATTGGTAGTTTGCGGATCGGGCTCAGCGGCTTCACCACTATCTAGAGGATCAAGCCCATTGTCAATCTCCCAACCATCTTCTAAACCGTCATTATCGGTGTCCGAAAGTCTCCAGTCGGTTCCATAGAGTGTTTGTTCCATTCTATCAGGTAATCCATCACCGTCAGTATCTTTTCCTTCGATATGAATTTCGCTATCAGAAGTTTCTATGTCTAACGAGCCGTCTTCCCATCCAGAAACTGTAGCCAAACCTGCTCCAATAATTGTGTAAAATCCTGCTAAAATCAAGGTTGCAGCAATGGCCGCAACGGCATATTGGTTGTGTGTCAAAGCCAATTTATCACCTCGCGCCCCCTAGGGGGCGTACAGTTGACTTCAAGATATGATATAATGTTTCATTACTGATGTGCTGAGATTAGTTACGAAGAAATTTCATTTAGAGATACTAATCTAACAATATTACAATTATTTTTAGAAGAAAAGCTACTCCTAACACTACGACCATTTGCCCTCTCCCAGCAACCACTCATTACACCACAAAATAACGCTGGATGAAAGCATGAAGTAAAAGAAATTTCTATACCTCCAAAATCATCAATGAAATCAATTGATTCTATCCTACCAAGTCCTTGCTTCGCCAGATGACGTTTACTGGCATTAATCCAATCTTTACCTCCAGAAATCAAAATATGATGACCTTGATTATAGAATATTTCTCTAATAGTATCTGAAAAAATACTCCACAATAAACTTCTTTTTTCATCAATTCCTTCCCATTGATAACAATCATCACGGCTCTCAAATATTTCATTTAAATAAGGAAGGAAATAGTTTTCAAAACGAAGTATTGTATCCTGATTAATCATTGCAAATCTTCTACCCATAATAGTCCAATTTTTCCCAAAATCAATTTCTAATGAGTCCCAGAAATCATGAAAATTTCTTTCTAAAATTTTCGGTTTATCATGGAACCAATTTAGATTAATTATTTTTGGAGAAGGTATATCCATATTGTCTTGAGACATCATTAAAATCAAACTCTCAGACTTATTTTGATTCCATCGAAATCTATGTCTTTTACCAGTAGCTTTTTCCCAATTAGCAGAGAAAATTCCCGAACATAATGGGCCATTGAGCGGATATTTAATCAGAAATCTAATTTCATCATTATCATCAATTAATTCAAAATCTCCGAGGCCTCTTTCGAACCAATCGATTCTAGTTTTTTTCCATCTTTCAGGATTTCTTCCTTTTGGAAAGGAGGTTCTTGATATTGAAGAAATCCATTCTTCTGATTCGGATGATGCATGGGCCAATCGGCGACCTAAACTAAGTCCACTCCTCTTCTCAATACCTGAAATAAATAAATCAAAAAGAATTGCATCAACCCTCCATACTGGATGGAAAATTTTCTGGGAGTCCAAGATTAAACCACATTCACTAGGAATCCATCGTTTTTTGATATTCAAAAGTAAGGATTCATCCTTATTGTTACTAGCAAAAAACCTCATGTTATCAACTACTCAAGAATCTTTCAATTCTTCGAAATGCCTCTTCAAGTACTGGAATTGGGGGCAGACAAACCATCCTAAAATGACCAGCCCCAAATTCAGGTGAAAAACCTGAACCATGAACAACTAATACATGTTCCTGATGCAATAAATCTAGCACCCATTTCTTATCATCTATTTGATGTTCAGGTTTTGTTAATCTAACAAATAAATAGAATGCTCCTTTGGGACTTTCACATGAAAGACCATCAATTTCATTAATTCTTTTTAGACAATAATTCATTCTATTTTCAGTTAATTTACGGTGTTCATTAAGCCATTCTTTAGATTCTTTAAGTCCTGCTAGATATCCATACTGTGCAGGAGTAGATGCGCAAAGACGACTCCTTAGAATTCTTTCTACACCATCCCTAACTAATCTGAGAACATTATGAGGATCATGCCAAGCCATATATCCTATTCTCCAACCAGGAGCAAAATATACCTTAGAGACCCCATTTAAACTAATTACAGGTACATTCTTAGAAAGAGAGGCGACTGAGACAAAATTTTCTGAAAAATCCAAACCATCATAAATCTCATCAGCAATTATTGTACAATTAGGCCATTCCTCAGCAATTTTAATTAATTCTTTAATCTCACTTTCTGTGGCTATATTACCTGTAGGATTATTTGGATTAATTAACACTAATAATTTAACTGAATCATTCATTTTTTTATTAATATCTTCCAAATCAATTTTCCAACCTTCAGATGATTTAAGCCTATATTCTACTGTCTTGGCCCCGTACATCTGTGGATAAGCCATGTATGGTGGATAATGAGGACCTGGTGCTAGTACAGTATCATTTTCTTCTAAGAATGCTGCAAATAGGATTTGCAGAGCCTCTGTAACTCCATGAGTTACATATACATCATCCATTCTGCATTTCCAACCTTTAGATTTTTCCGATTCGGAAATTGCTATTCTTAATTCATCTAATCCATAAGAGGGTCCGTAACCATTGTCTTGCCTTTCCAAGGCGTTCTTATATTCATTAATCATATGATCAGGAGTTGGTAGACCATCATATGCCAGAGGATCTCCAATATTTAATCTAATAATATCATGACCCTGATTCTCTAATTCTATAGCTGGAACTACTACATCTCTTATCGCATACTCTATTGAAGAAGCACGATTTGACACTTTGACCGGTTCCGACATGGACCTGGGAAGGAGTGAAGTCTCATGAATCAAACGGATAGATAATCAAATATCTAACAATTTTCTGGCTGCCTCAAGGGCAGCAGGGATACCCTCTGGATTAGACCCACCACCCTGAGCAAAAGTAGGCCTTCCACCTCCACCTCCATTGATATGAGATGAAATTGCATTCAAAATCTCAACTGAGTTATGCAAATTAGAAGCCTTGGTATTTTCTGTAGTTGCAACGATTAATTTTCCTCCGCCATCCCTACTTCCGATTATGGCTAAAGTTGGTTTAGATTCATCTCGTGTCAATTCAGAGAGCATTTTCATTAATTGTTTAGAATCTCCAGAGGATTCCATAATCACATATCTAATCCCATCTTTATGAATTGCTTCATCACCACCTCCACTAGTTCTCAGCCTTACGATTTCAGCTTCTAAATTAGATATCTGTTTTTGTTGTGATTTCCATTCTTGAAAGAACTTATTTACTGCCTTAGGTAAGTCATCTGACTGGACTCCCAATATCTCAGATGCTTCACTAAGAATACGCTCTTGTTTCCTCGCATGTTCTCTCGCCGTATCCCCTGCCACGATTTGCAGACGCTCTACTCCGTCTTGGACTTGACTGGAGCGAACTATCCTTAATTCTCCAATCAAACCTGCTTCATCGTGATGAGTTCCTCCACAAGCTTGAGTATCAAACTCTCCGATCTTAATTATTCTGATTTCCTGATGTTTTGGAGGTCCTCCTTGGTAAATTTCGAATCCAAATTTAGCATCTGCCTCTGCTCTATCGAGAATTATTTTTTGTACTTTAGGATTTAATTGGATAATATCATTGGCTCTATCTTCAATTTGATCCAATAGATCTCTTGACATTCTAGAATGGTGCGTCAAATCAATTCTGGCATATTTTTGTCCTTTATTAGAGCCTGCCTGTCTAATATGTGGTCCAAGAATCTCTCTGGCCGCCCCTCCAACTATATGTACAGCAGTATGATGATCCATTAATTGTCTTCTTCGGACATCATTTACTTCTGCATCAACTTTACCTCTACTTAGGGAGCCATCAGTGAAATGGATAATCACATCATCTTCAATTCTAGTATCTAGAACATTAATTATTGTACCATCTTGTTTATGAAAATATCCCTGATCACCTAATTGGCCACCCCCCTCAGGATAGAAAAGTGTTCTATCGAGAATAACAAAGTGAGTTGGAGTAGAAATTACTTCATTTGAAAAATTAATTTTTACAGAATCTTTGTTTATCTCGCCACAATAAATTACTTCTGCAATGAAATGATTTTCACTTGTATCCAAATAATAATCTTTAGAAGTGACAGGAAATTTCTTTTTGAGGAAATTATTCTTATTTTTAATCTTCGCAGCATCTTTAGTTAGTCTTGCATTCCTATCTGCCATAACTGCTGAAAATCCAACTCTAACAGATAGACTACTCCAACCTAAATCATGAGAAATTTCCATTACCATTTCCGGATTAAGTCCCCTTTCTTCAGAGAGTCTAAATAATATTGAATCTGGAACCTCTGTTGCACTCTTTGGAATACTTTGTAAAGCCGTTTTTACTGCTGATTGCCCTTTTCTCAACATTTCATGATATCTAGATTCTTCCAACTCCAAGAGTAAAATAATTCCTTCTTCATTTTGAATGAAGTTTCCAATATTTAGATGATTTTCTATGTGATGCTTTCCTAGATCTGCTAAGCTTACATTTAAATTTAAATCACTTTTCATTCTACATACTCTTCTAGCAAGCATCCTTGCAAGATAACCAGCTTTTGTGTTACTCGGTATCAAGCCATCACCTAACATATTACACAAGGCATGCATATGATCAGGTATTGCATAAATAGAAGATAAAGGCTCAGTGATACGTTTCAAATCAGAAACTGATATCTTAATATTCTGCGAATTCAATCTTTCAATTAATCTAGTATAAAGTGAATTGACATTTGTGCCTACATCAATATTTAATATACCTGCCAATCTAGATAATTCTGATAATAATGCAGTTGTATCGACATCTAAATTTAAATCATTAACCATTGATTCAAAACCGATAGTTTCCTTTAACCAGGATACTGATTCTGGGTATATTGCTTCATAAATTGTCGGAGTCCCAGCTGCTGCCCAACAAAATCTTTCTAATCCATAACCAGTGTCTATAATCTGTAAATCCATCTCTCGATATCTTAATCCTTTAATCTGAATCTCTCCATCTTCATGCTCCTCTAAATTCATGAATACTAAAGTAGCCAATTCCAAACCTCCTACTATTACTTCGAGTGCTGCTCCTGCATTTCCACCTCCAGACCAAGGATTCTCAACGTAGGTTATTTCTAACGGGTTGATTCCAAATGTGTTTACTAGCATATCGTCACAGAAACGAACGCATTGATCAATCCAATATACTACCTCGCCATCATTGGGTCTATTGAATGAATGATGAGCCATCATCTCGAAAGTCGTCAAATGCCTCCCTGAACGGCCAACTGCTGCAACATCAGTAAGTCTAATACAAGGCTGAGAAATACATAGTGGATTTGCGGGTGGAGGTACCCGGCCACTTGTCACATGAGGTTGAAAATCTGCAATACTTGCTATTGTGAGATGAATATCATCTCTCCACCGAGCAATAACTGGATATGGCTCTATTTTACTATGACTATTTGCAGAAAAATAATCTAGAAATGATGACCTCATTGAATCTTTAAGTTCTTTACCTCTCATGGGAAATCCATCAATAATCGGAGTCCCAATAAATGTGTATGGATCTTCATATGTGTCTCCCGAGGTTGTCCTATTTTCATCACGTGTCCAAAAGTAAAGACCTGTTACAGAACAAGTTCTTCTGAGATGTCCTGATGCTTCCCAAAAGGGGATATGAACTTCTCCAAACACCATCTCATGCACTGCCTAACATGTCTCGGAATAGTTAGACCAACTTTAATACAATTGTTGAAAGACCTGTCCGACTTATTGAAATGTATGCTCTAATTCGGCAGTCTATGGCTGGGGAGTGGAGAGAACATCTACATCCTGATGGCCCAGGCAGAATTCGGATTAGTAAACATGGTTCTATGAAAACAGATGCTATCATGGTAGCTGATTTAGAACATTTAGGAGCACATTCTGATGATAGGTCTCCAAATCAGTTGGTCAATACCGCTTCATTAGATGGAATTGTAGGAAATGCTTGGGCAATGGCAGACTGGCATTTTGGATATGGTTTTCCTATTGGAGGTGTCGTAGCGACTGATGTTAACTCAGGTAATGAGGGAGGAGCCATTTCACCAGGAGGGGTTGGGTTCGATATCAACTGTGGAGTGAGATTATGTTCTCTGGATGTTGAATATAAAGATATTAATCCTAAATCTTTAGCTAGGAAATTGGCAGATTCAATACCTGCTGGCGCTACTAGTAAGGGTGGAGTAAAATTAGATTCTACAGAAATTGATATGGTGCTTTCAGAGGGAGCAAGTGCAGCAATAGAAATGGGATGGGGAGAATCTAGAGATCTTGAGTTTATTGAATCAAATGGAATTTTAGAAACTAATGAAAGAAATTTAGGTGAAAGGGCGAAAAAAAGAGGGAGCAAGTCTATGGGAACATTGGGGTCAGGTAATCACTTCTTGGAGTTACAAGTAGTTGATAGAATTGTTGATGAAAAAGCTGCTGACGCATTTGGAATTCGTAAAGGGCAAATTACAGCTATGATTCATACTGGTTCCAGAGGTCTAGGGCATCAGGTTTGTTCTGACCATGTTTCTAACATTGAACAATACTATTCTAAAAGGGAAAATTCTTGGTACGCAGAGAAATGGAATATGAAAATTCCAGATAGGCAATTAGCTGCCGCTCCAATTTTTAGTAAAGAAGGGCAGCAATATTTTGATTCTATGTCAGCAGCAGGAAATTTTGCATTTGCAAATCGTTCTGCACTCACGCAAAGACTCAGGAATATATTGAGACAAGAAATTAGAATAGATAGTGATCTTGAGGTAATCTATGATGTAAGTCACAACATAGCTAAAATAGAAAATCACAAAGTCCATGGAGTTTCATGTGAATGTTGTGTTCATAGGAAAGGAGCCACAAGAGCACTCGGTGGCGATCACTCAGAGCTAGCAAGCAAGTTCTCAGGAATTGGGCAGCCAGTACTTGTTCCAGGAGATATGGGTACCGCTTCATGGGTTTTATCAGGACCAGAAAGTGGAGGCAATGACGCTTTTTCTTCATCATGTCACGGGGCTGGAAGAAAACTTTCTAGGACGGCAGCAAGGAGTAAAATAGACTCATCAGAACTGAAAAAACAACTTGAAAATAATGGAATTAATGTGCATACAAAAACTCCTAATGTTCTTTCAGAAGAAGCCCCTGATGCATACAAAGATGTTGATGAAGTAATAAGATTGACTTGTGAAGCAGGGTTAGCCAGACCTGTAGCAAGAATGAAACCATTTGCTGTAATCAAAGGGTAACTATTTTTTTTGGTAATGAATTTCGATAACGTCGTTATCTAACATCAGATAGTTTTCGAAATCTTGATTGATTTCTCCATTCACAAACATCACTATTTCATGCTCAGAATCAACTTTATACTCGAGAATTTGATCAGAATTGAATACCTCTCCCCAGATATTGAAAAACGCACCAATCGGAGCTGAGATTTGACTCGGTGTTTCGATATGCAGCCTTCCAGAGTCGTCATGAGTATGAATTCCCCTCATTCCATCTGGACACTCTGAATCCTGTATCCCTATATTTTGAGATATATACTGCTCATTCCCATTAATGAATATCGACAGGCTGCTGTGAGTATGACTAATATCGCTAGAATGACTTCCAAGACAGGTTTCTTCAATAGGCCATGAATCATTTTCAATCAAATCTGTATTACCTGTTGTACTTAATATTACAAATACCAAAGTTGCAGCAATCGCCCCACCAAACAAGATTTTTTCTAAATCCATGATAATCCGAGTACGGTAGTTCTCTTGAACTATGAGGTCATAGGAATCTCAATGACAGTGTTAGGAGACAGGCCCACCTATTGGGAAAGGGCAAAAAAAGAGTTATCAAGTAATGACAAAATACTTTCAAAAATTATTAATGAATATGACGATTTAGAATTAATATCCAGAGGAGATATATTCTTCACACTAATAAGATCAATAATTGGACAACAAATTTCTGTCAAAGCCGCTTCTACTGTCTGGTCAAGATTTACTGAAAGAGTTGGAGATATTAATCCAGAAAATATTCTATCTACTCATTTCGATGATTTAAGAAAATGTGGATTATCTCAAAGAAAAGCGGAGTATGTGATTGGCATTTCTGAATCTTGGCATGAATATGATAAGTTTGATTGGGAAAAAATGGAAGATCAAGAAATTATAGACAAATTAGTTAGTTTGAGAGGTGTAGGGAAATGGACCGCAGAGATGATTTTGATATTTACATTACTCAGACCCGATATTTTTCCAATAGGCGATATAGGGATGATTAGGGGGATTGAAAAATCATATAAATCTGGAGAAAAAATGTCTAAAGAGGAACTATATGAAATTTCAGATAAATGGAAACCTTGGCGAACTGTTGCATGTTGTTACATGTGGAGAACAGTGGATCCAGAACCTGTAGAATATTGATTACATACAATATCCACGTTTAGGTTGATTAGGGATAGTTGGAGCAGCCCCCGACTGAACACCATCCGCTTCTTCCATAATCACGGTCAAAAGAGTATTAACCAATACTTTCAAGTCTTCTACTTCATTTTTTAGTTCTTCTACACTAATGGCTTCGCCTGTTTCGTCCATCCAATCCCATCCAAGGAATTTCTTCCTCAAAAATGGTTAGGTCTGTAAATAGCCTATAAAGACAACAGTAAGAAATCGTTTGAATATAGGGATTAGTTAGGGTTTAAAATTACCCCAACTAGAATCCTTAATCTTCGTATTCATCTTCCTCATATTCCCAATCATCTTCTTCATATTCTTCTTCTTCATCGTCATAATAATAATCATCATCACCACGACTACGCATAACCAGAATGGCGACTACAGCGACAGCGATTACAGCAACAGCAATTACCATGTACAGTCCTGTATCTGATTCTGCTTCTACAGGTAATGGCTGGACATTAATACCTGATAAATCAATATTATTCCCATTATCATTATTCCAATCCATTTCTCCCGTTTCAGGATCTTCTAAGATTAATACCAACAAGGGTTGCCCTGCTTGCCATGATTCCCACTGGAATTGTGCGTTAACACTGGATGATTGAGGGCCCAGATAAATCTCAGTATTACCTTCTGACAAAGTTGTCAATGCGGGTGACCATTGTCCTGTTTCTGGATTTAATTCATACAAACCTACTGTAATTGTTCCATCTCTCTTACCGTCATTTTCCCAAAATGTTTGGAGAGTTAACATTTCTCCAAGAATAGGAGTAGAGGTTGGATTAATAACCACACGAGTATATTCTGGATTAAATTTCATTATTCTGAGTGTAGGCATTCTTGGCGCGGATTCACTGCCCAATCCAGTCACAACATTTCCAGCTCTATCAGTCGAAGTGACCCAGAAAGCAATTTGGTCGCCTTGTTCTATAGACATTCCATTAAGTGGAGTGAAATCAATATAACCCTGATAAACATCTTTAGTTTCTCCATCATCAATCATTGTTAATTGACCAGTATTCTCAGAACCAGCCACTGCAGTTCCGGATCTTAGAATAACCCAAGCAACATCTAGTGGCCCCTCTATCATGCCAATCTCATCGACCATAGTTACTGTCACAAATACATCATTTATGAGATCAGACTCTAGAAGGACTAACGATGAATCTGGATATGAAGATTGATCGAATAATACAGTTGGCGACTTGCTATCTACAGTTACAGAAGCATCTGAATTGATATCAGAAGAGCCTAATCCAGGAACGTTCAGAACTTCAGTTGAGACTGGCATAGTGGGATTCAGAGGTACTCTTGATGGTAAAATCATTGAACTATCGAAACTAGCATCATCATTAACTGAAGTAACAATTGATATTTCCTGGGTTCCATAAATTACAGTAAATTCAACTTCTAGATCATCTGGAATATCTGCTGCTAATGCACCTGAACCCGAATGATAAACAAACCCACTCATCCTGAATTCATCACCCTTTCCTAGATAGACCGAAACCCCCTCAGATTCTGCCTGTGGTGGAGTCAAGTCTTCGATATAATCAGGTATAGCTACATACTTGTTGTCAAGATACCAAGATAACTCTCCGATATTATTCTGATAAGCTACCGTTGTGAAGTCATCAACTATTGAAACACTAGGCTTGCATGAATTCTGATTATCTTCCCACGGGAAGTTCCAAGAAACTTCGAAAATCATCGAGAGTTGAATAATATCTGTAGAAATTTGTGTTGTCTGAACCGATATCGGAGTTACAAAACTATCAACATCTGACCAAATGGTTCCTCTTGATGGATCATAACTCATTTTACCTAACTCGCTAATTCCGTCACCACAAAGCATTATCGAAATATTATCTAATGTATTGAGGCCGTTTGCTTCTTCAATTTGCATAGTGAAAGTATGCTGATTACCAGGTAATAAGTAACCTAATTCACGATCTAATGAATATCCTGCAGATTTGATACTCGTAGGCTCATCAGTTGCTACGACTACAGTCGCCCATGAATTGGAGGCTCCTGGTCCTCCCCCCGTACCTCCATCTTGATAGCTTAGACCTGCCCAATCCGTGCCTTCAAGATACATATGTACTGGAGAATTGAAACTTTGTTGCGACACATCAATTCCTACGAAATTAACTTGTTGTTGACCAGTCATCCCAGGTGTTAATGGTTGGAACATAGACAAGTACTCATCTTCATTAGCAACTCCATCTCCATTAATATCATCTACAGAACCACGCCAATATCTAAGTGTTAGAATTTCACCTCTTGCCTCTGATTCTTCAACTGTTACAAATAGAGATAATGGTGTAGAAGGATCCCAAACTTTGCCATGAGCGGCTTTCAGACCAGATGGAGTATTTACTTCAAGAGGTCCTGCTACTGGAGGTTCGTGGTCAACTCTAACGTTGACCGACGGTGGAGTTCCTGTTACATCCTCTGCACCTAATGAATAGCCAGTAGGTCCGACTGTATTCATCAAAGGAGAAAGATAAACATTAGAAAGTCCAGTTGGAGATGAAATTAAACCTGTGTATTTACCTCCCTCTTCCGAAGTTAATAGATAACTTAAGCCGGAGATATTAAGCCCCACGGTGTAATCTAATGCCTGTGGCCTAACTGCAGTAGAATCTTGGAATTTTACAGTTCCAGTAATATTTAATTCACTACCATCAGTCATCGTAAAAGGATAAAATGTAGAATATTGATTTGATAAAAGTCTACCAAATTGATCTCTAACTTCGAAAGAATCTATCATCAAATCATTTTCTACTGCATTCTTTCCTGATTCTCCACTGAAAGAAACAGATGGCCATACAGTCTCTCCTGATTGATCGAATGCTTGAGATACCCAACGTATAGAATTAACATCATCCCACATCCAACTAACATCGAACATCCAGTGTACAGTAACATCATCGTATCCATCATTATGAGTCGTAATATCGATGAATGTTGAAGGATTCATAGGAGCAACTGATGAACCCGAAACTTGGGTGAATGATACTGCATCTGATCCTTGGCCCCACAAACCATCTGCACTGTTAGTAACCTCGAACATCAAAATTTCACCGTCAGAGGCAATTCCTCTAAGAGAAATCTTTTCTAAATTAGAATTATCAATCAAGTGATGATGTTTGGTAATAATTTCTACAGTCTCACCATTTGGATAGAGAGTATTAGGTACTGCAAAGTCTCTATTTGTAACAATATAATCAAACTTCAGGTCTCCATCGATAGCAACAGATCCTTTATCGGCAGTAATATTAACCGGAATTGATACTTGAGTTGGTGGAGGATCGTCCTGAGTCATTGAACTATGGTAATCAGAAATTGAAGGGCCTAGGCCTGAAACATTTTCAAAAATTAAGTATCCAATTCCAATTGTAGAAATAGATACGGTTTGAGCATAATTCGATTCTAGTGTGATTGAAACATCTCTCCATTGCCTACCTGTATCGTAATCTGTATGCGATGTAGGAAGAGTATTAATTCCAGCAATTTGGCTATAGTCCAATACACAATAGAATATTTCTGACGAAGAAGAACTGGTTTGGCTAGATGAGCCAACTGTTAAACTAATAGGAGATTCGAATACTCCATCAGAATCTGGAGAAACAGAAATTATTCCATTATTAACAGCTGCTAAAGATGGTAATCTAACCATTATTGAAGATGGTGAGCCAGATTCTAAACTAACAGTTGAACTGGTAGTAAATGATTCAATCCCATCTGAAATTAGTGATTGCCAACCATAGTGACCATAATCTGAGCCAATTGGGAATGACCAATCTACTGACCCATCATTGATTATATCAATTGCAGGATTAACTGCGGGCTCAGCGAAATTTGATGTAATTACCATTCTATCTATCCAACCATTAGTAGGTAAAGATACAGATAGAGAGAAGCCTGTTTGAGGAATTGCGAAAGGAATCGAACCTTGAGATGTTTGACCCAATGTCGCCCCAGTGAATGAATATGCTGTAACCATTAATCCACTAGAAAAATTTCCTGAAAGAGTGACACTCTTGATCGGCCTCGATGAATGAATATAATCCGAAGTAATTGTTCCGGCAATACTCGTAGCATTGAGTAAATCATCAACCACTTCAATACTCGGACTAAAGTCCCATCCGTTGTAATCTGCACTCGACGCAGCAAGATATCTCTTTCCACCAATACTAATCTTCGTTAATTTAGGCGATACTTCTTCATCATTGGTATCCATTATCACTTTAATTCGTACACGATCATATTCTTCAGAATCAACACCTGCTAATGAGAATGGGAAACTGATATTATGATAACCAGGGATAATATTTTCATCAATATCCATTAAACTACCTCTGATTGAAGTATTATCTGGAATTGTTGCCTCAATATCAACCCAACCATAGTTGAAAATATCTATGCTACTCATATCTATGGCATTACTTAACCAATATCCTCCAGAACCATAATTTGCAATAAGAATACCAAAGTTATCTATGTAAGCACCTTGATATGTGACTGAAGTATCAGTAGATAAACGGAAGCGGAATCTTAACTCATCACCAGCATAATTAGATAATGGTGCCTGCCTGTTCTCAAATTCATCCTGGTTACAATCACCATTCATCCATGCATCATGACCATACATTTGGTTTCCAGAATATCCAGGCGAACCATCATACCACCCAGGAATCTGAGGGTCAAAGTAGTTCCATGCCCCCCCATTTACTTGAATCTGGAGACCCACTGCATCCCAACTATTTTCTGTACATATCCATTTATCAAATGTTACATATGCTAAACCATCATTAGGAATATCATATGTTGGAGAAGTCAATAATGAGTTCTGATTATTCCCATAATTTCCATTTAGATTTGTACCGTAAACATATGGGAATGAAGGTTCATTATCAGGACCTGCGGAGGTACCCAATTGACCATAGTTCCATGCAGATTGTTTCGACCATCCAGGAGCGTTACTCGTGGTAGGATTGGATGCTGTTGAATCTTCAAATCCAAATATCTGCTCTAAAACTCCTCCTGTTAAAATATGATAATTCCAATCATCAAACCCTACACTAGTTCCTATTCCTGTACCATAATGATACATTGAATTCTGACTTTCTAAATCATCTCTGAATAATAAATTCCCTGATTCATCTACGACACGAATATCTTCTAGTGTAAATCCTTCCTGTGTATCACCAGGATAGTTTCCTCCATAATTTGTCCAAGAATCAGTATCGACTACAAATCTAATGTAAACGTTAGCCTGATTTTGATAAGCAGTTGGAATACTATATTCAACAGTCCTAATGCTATTGCTTTGATCACCAAAAACTCCATCATATGAGGGATAGCCGGGAATTGCTCCACTTCTATCTTCACAGGCACTTGCTGTGGATGTAGTTCCAGTAGAAGAAAGATCATACCAAGTCGCATTATTCAATGAAAGCTCAATACAAGCGTTATCACTAGTAGAACCCTGTAAATCCCATTCCATGTCTATTTCAATAGAGGATGTAGAATTGGTTCCAGATAGATCTATTGTTCTTTGAAGTGCACCATATGAATTCGCTACATAGTTACAAGATGAAGATGTCATTGACATACATCCATGGTGCCAAACTCCAAAATTAACTCCATCATTATTGAAATCGATGTTATCCAAGAACCATCCAGGTCGCTCATAAGAAGCATTTGGAGAGGTCCAAATGTGGAATCTAAATTGGATTTTCGAAGCATTATCGACATCAGGAATTGAGGAAATAGTTATGTTCTCACTGAGCCATCCACTATGAGTTGGCGATGCGAAAACTGGTACTGCGCCACTGGGAGCCCCATTAGGAGAAGGACCTTCTAAAGACATGGTGCTTGGATAACCACCATCAGGAGCGATGTAAGTCCAGTCATTCCAACTACCAGTATTAATTCTATATTCTATCCATGTCCCATCACCACCACCTGATGCGGTACTATCCAAATGATACCAATGATCAAAAGTCATGTAAAGTCCATTGTAGGTATCTGAATCAGGTAAATTAACTTGGGGTAGCAAGAAAGAACTACTTGTTCCACGGGGTACTGCTGCACCTGGCATAGTACCAACTGCAACAATTCCTTCAGTTGCTGAAGATGGAATAGTTCCATATGACATAGTTTGTTCACTACCAAGATTGGTTCCATTATGATTGAATGTTGTTGCACCCCACATTTCTTGGATATTACAAAGATAATTTGTATCAGAAATTTCCGTGGCATCTAGCATTGAATCTTCATCAGTATCCATTCCTGCATTAACCACATAGCCACCTAACATACATTGAGAAGTTGATCCTGCTGCAACAGAAGTGACAGTTATCTCATAATCGAAAAATCCTCCTAAGCCTGCTTCAATTACTGCAGATGTACCGCCCGAACTAGGTACGATTGTAGGAGAACTGGTATACCCACTACCTCCATTATTCACAAATGCCTCATAAATTGCCCCTGTGGTTTCAAGAACACTGGATAATGAAGCTCCACTTCCATTTGTACTAGTAACCAATACATACATTGTTTGCTGATTGGTATAACCAGATCCACCATTGCTAACTGTAACTGAGGTAATTGATCCATTGCTAGCTACACTAGCTACTGACGCACTTGCGCCTGTTCCAGTGCATCCACCAGGACAAACAAAAGATAAGGAATCTCCAACTTCATATCCAGTTCCTCCATTTGAAATAGATATACTATCGATTGCACTGCTGATGGTGTAACTCCCTGAAAAACCGCTACCTGAACCTCCAGTTGCAGATAATGTACCTGCTGTGTAGCCACTTCCTCCATTAGTAATATTGAGAGTAGTGACACTATCTTCTAATGCATTTCCACTACAATACATCAATGTCCCAGTTATCTCATCATTGGATAAAGAACCATCAAAGTTGTTATCATATCCATGATCTACCCAAGATCCTGAAAGGTTATTACATTCGGAAACAGATGTTGAAGAATCTACTGAGTAAACATGTTCCCAACCAGGCGAATACGTGTAAATCTCATTCATCGATACATCGATGTCGCCTTCATCGAAAGTACTAATGTTTGATCTTGTTCCATCATCAAGTAGGGTGATTTGTTCTAAATCTTCAATAAAATTAGTTCCAAAAAATCGACCTGTGTCTAAATCTGCTCCATCCCACACAATACCAGGCTCCATAGAGGTTGCCATTTCTGTATTGGTGACGTGAAGCCAACCATCCTGAACAGTAGCATTACCAGGCACTCGGAAACCGGTCAGAGTAATACCCTCGTCGGGAGGATTTACTGAACTTGGCCCAGTCCAAGAAGTTGTAGCAGCGGATGTTAGCGGGGCGATTATCATCAATAGCACTAGTGCAAGTGCAGTCCTACGGCGGTCAGACATGTCTGTCTCGTTAGTTTGTTACATTATGAAGTTATTTCCGTAAGATTGTTGAAGGTACAGTAAAACAGTAATTTCAATTCTATAAATGGAGCCACTGGGGAGAATTGAACTCCCGACCTTCCCATTACCAATGGGATGCTATACCCCTAAGCCACAGTGGCGACGTTTAATCCAAAAACAATCGCGATTTAATCACTACGGAAGAGGATTCAAAATCACATATGGAAAGCAACAGACTCAAAATGTCGGAGAGGTCCGGCAATAATGAAGCCGAGGTCGCATAGCCTGGTATTGCGCATGACTGGAAATCATGTGGGATTTTCCCTCGGGAGTTCAAATCTCCCTCTCGGCGCCACATTTATTCTAATGTTTATTTTGAAACATAGAATACCATACATATAATGATTTTTTGAATCGGAATAAGGGAGTTACTTAATGCAGTATTTCCTGTCGCATAAACATAGGAGGCCTCCGTTCAATGAGTGATGGAACAGAAATTGGAACACAAGAGTCTATCAGACTCAGTGAAATTACTTTGAATTATAACTTTTCAGAATATAATGAAAGGTTAAAGATTCTAGATAAATTTATGCAAGAATCTAAGTTTCATCTAAAGATGATTCTTAAGGGCTGGGGTGCATTCGAATTTTCAATTTTTGGCGTAGGAGTTCTAGCAATCCTACTCGGTTCATGGGATTTAGGAATAGGTGAATTGAGAAGCGGTGGAGACTACAATAGAGTTGGTAGCGAAGGAATGTTATTTCTAGAAGATCTCTCTCTAATGCTTTCACTTCTATCTATGATTGCTTGGGGGATTTTTGTAATTCAATTGTTTATTCGTTTTCCAATAATGAGAGAGAATCTAGTTTGGATGATTGTCGGGATGATTGCGGTACAAATAGGATATATTATCACCTACTCTGACTATCCAAACTTTCCTGAAAATGTCAATATAGGAATGCTGGCTCCAATAATCCTTGCGAATCTAATTTTCTCATTTCTTGTAATCTTTGTAGTTCATAGAGCAGTTATCGAAACAAGAGATGTGCATGTAATTGAGAGGCATTCACATCCTGACCCTAGGGTTGTCGCTACAGCTTGGAAAGATCATAGTTTGAGATTATGGAGTTTGGGGCTGGGAACATGGATGGTCCTGGTAAATATTTTCTCTTGGTCTTCATCAAAATCAGTAGCATTAAGACCAATATCTTCTGAAGAAACCGTTTTTAATTATCCTTGGTTATATCTTGTTTGTAGTATAATATCAATTTTCTTTTTGATACACATTATTTGGTATCCTCAATTCATGCTTGGGGCAGCAGAAGATAGAATTCAATCAGTTAGAGCAAGAGAAGTTTCCGGAGAAATCGATTATAAATCTACAAAGGATGTTCAGGGTATTTGTCCGATTTGTAAAGAGGAAACCGCCGCTATTCAGAAAGCTAATGGAAAAATAACAATACCTTGCGAGTATAATTGTGGAGGAGTTGGAACTCCCGGTTCAATTTGTAAGGAATGTGAGATGACCTTACCTACTAGAATTAATTGTGCCAACTGTAATTCTAATACTATAATTTCAAGTCATTTTAGTAGACAAGATGCGTGGTAATTGGTGTTAATAATAATTGGTTGTTAATATGATTTGGGGAGTGATTCTTGAAGTAATTTCATGGGTGTTATTTGACATTTTATGGGCAATTATCAAGTCAATCTATGATGGTTTTAGGTGGATTATAAATCTCATAAAAACTGTAATTTTTGCTATATTCAGTGAAATTTCAGAAAAAAAAGAGAAAAAAAACTTAGGTACAAATATGGAGAATTCAAATGGAGAAGAAAATATAATTGATGTAATTAATGCATCAAAAACAAGAGACGAAGATGTGTTCAAATTACTTGTTGGCTTCTCTGCTACTTTGATATCAGGATTCATCTTGGCTGTAATACTTCTATGGCTATTTTTTACCATGAATGGAGAAGTATTTGGTTTCAGCCCACCTCAATCATTAGTCACTTGGGAAGATGAATATAGAGACATGACTGGAATAAATGAAATTGAAGGATTGGACGGAACAGGTGTATCATTATGCATAGTAGATTCAGGAATTGATATTTCACATCCAGATTTAGAAAATATAAATCTTTTAGGTTGGAATGATGTCATTAATTCTAGTCCAAATCCATATGATGATGATGGTCATGGAACAGCAATGGCAGGTATAATTGTCGCAGATGGAGGATTAAATGGAATCGCAAAAAATGTCGATTTATTTATTGCGAAGGCAATAAATTCTGATGGTTCTGGTACAGATGACGGGATTGCAGAAGCGGTAGATTGGTGTGTTTCACAAGGTAGCGATATTATTTCTTTAAGTCTAGGAGGTGGACAAGGTATTGGTGGTGATTTATTCACTACAGATTCACTTGAGGTTGCAGTAGAAAATGCAATCGATCAGGGAGTATATGTTGTTGCTGCAGCAGGGAATGATGGTGAGGATGATGATGGAGATGTATCTTCTCCCGGTTCTGTTAAGGACGTAATTTGTGTCGGAGGTGTAACTAGACTTGGTAACTCATGGTCTGGAAGTTCAGAAGGAGATAATAACGGAAGACTATGGCCGAATCCAATTCTTCCAAGAAATGATCCTGATAAAAAACCAGAAATAATCGCGCCTGGACTTGAGGTACCAGTGTTGATGATAAACTCGAATTCATGGTGGGGATGGTCGAGTGGTACATCTGCTTCAACGGCATGGGTGTCAGGTGGACTGGCATTGTTCTTACAAGAATATCCTGAGTTTCAAAGAAATACAGATAGTGATTCGACAAAGATTGAAGAAATTAAACAGCTATTGAGTGAGAACTCACAAATGAAAAATGGACAAAGTCAACATGATGATCATTTTGGTTATGGAATATTTAGAATTGATTCTTTAATAGATTCAGCCAAAACAAATTCTTCTAATCTAGAAAATATAATTGAGACTTCAGATTTAACTATGCAAAAAAATATATTCGAAATATTTCAAAGTGAACGACGAATGACGGCTAGAGTCCCACCAGACAATTCTATGAAAGCCATAGAATGATTCTCATTACAATCTCGTATCACTTCCATCCATTGATTAAATGATTCTACTTTCTTTTGGGCCTCATTGGGTTCTTGACCTTCTTCAGGCACACCAACATCACCTGTAGGTACTTCTGGCTCTTTAACAAGGATGAAACCACCTTTAGAAATCACATCTAATGCTGCTATTGTGGCAGATGCTCTATGATTTTCAGGTAGATCAATAATTATCATATCTATTGGTTGGGGGAGAGGTGAAGGTTTCGCACTGGATGGTAATGCAGCTGTTGCAACAGACCATGAAGAGGTTTCAGCAGTAATTTCTTGCCATGATCTTGTCAAAACTTGTGTCCACTGTTCAGAAGAATGACGGCGGATAAGACGATCAATAATAACTCCAAATTTACCTGCTGGTTCAATGATTCTAAATGAATCTGGCCGAGGCCTATTTTCGACGGGTGGATTTGCAGGATCGCCAGTCCATAAGTCAAGTAACCAGGCAGTTAGATGACCAATTCCTCCACCTACAAGAACCACATTTCTGGCTGGAATTTTAGATGTTATATCCCTAATTTTAACTCTAAATGCTCGTGATAAGGGAATCAAATTCATATGTAACATCTGTTGACCAATATTGGCTGCTATCTGAGGTTCTTCATCGCCAAAATCAGAATCTAAAGATAGTAATTGTTCAAACATTTCTCGCTCGGACATCTGTGGTAATCCAATGCCGCCCCCGTCACTCATGTCAATGGCTATATTAACTTCAATTTCAACCATCCCATGCAAGGATGGCTTCAATAAAGAAAGTCATCTCGAAGGTACATGGAAGATACTGGCATCGATGAAGAAGTATTTGATGCTGCAGTATGTCCTGAATGTACAAAAATGACTGAACATGAAATTCTCAAAAGGAATGTAAAAGGAGACGGAGAAGATCTGTTAGTCAGATGTTTGATTTGTAGCAATGTCCATAACTTACAATTAAGACCACCTAAGTCTGTTTTGATTAAAACGACATTGTCAGATAGAATGGACAGTGAGCTGGCATTAATAGAAGCAGATGAAGACGAAGAAATTAACAAATATGATTATTTTCAACATAATGAGCAAACTTACAGAATAACAAGAATAGAAGATTCTACATCTAGAGAATGTAAGAATCTTAATGCAGCTGATATATCTGCAATGTGGGCAGTTAGGGTAGATAGGACAATAGTTCCTGTAACAATGACTGAGGGTGAGATTAGCGTCCCTAGCAGTATAGAATGTGACCCTGATAGGATTTTCTCTTGTGGCGCAATTATGCAGATGAACGGTAGAAGATGGAGGATTAGAGCACTCCATACCGGTAAAGGTAGAACTCTCAATGGGAAAAGAATCGCTAGTGAAATTAGAAGAATCTATCTACATGTTCCAGATGATGACCGATAAATAATAAGATTACTTTCTATTAGTCCAAGGCATAATTATGGTTTTAGTTACATGCCAAGCAATATCTGGATTTTCTCGGATTCTTCTAACACCATACTCATACCATTTCGTACCATATGGAACGTAAACTCTAGTTAAGTGCCCTTCTGATGCTAATTTTCTTCTAAGATTACCTCTGACACCGAGAAGGAATTGGAATTCGTATCCTGGCCCCTTTCCAACTCTGGTAGAAGAGGAATTATTTCTAGAATCGTGGTTTACAGATATATTCATTTTTTCCAATTTTTCCAAACTGTGATTAATTATGGGGATATCATGTGAGGCTACAGCAGTGTAACATCCCTTTTCTAACATCAAATCGATACATTCATTTGTTGAATCTACTATTTCTTGATATTTCGTATAAGAAATTTCTTCTGATTCTAAATATATTCCTTTGCAAATTCTAAAATCAGCTAGTGGCCCTAATTTCTGTGAAACTGCGACTATATCCTCTTTGGTTCTGAATAATCTACCTTGTAGCACAGTTCCTATGTTCTGAAAACCCTTTTCTTGCATTTCCAAAACCACATCAATGGTTTCTTGTGTCACTCTATGATCTTCCATATCTAATCGAACAAAGATATCATTCAGCGCTGCCTTTTTAAGAATCTCTTCTATATTTGATAATGCCGCATTTTTATCAATTAATAATCCAAAAGCTGTGGGTTTCAAAGAAATATGCGCATCAATTTGATTAGATACTATTGAATCCAGAACTCTAGAATATTCATCAACAAAATACCTTGCTTCTTCAAGATCATTAATTTCTTCTCCTAAGACATCAATTGTAAAACAAGTATTTTCTTTAGACATACCCTTCATTAAATCAATTGCTGATTCTAGTTCTGATCCCGCAACATAACGTCCCGCTATACGCTTAACCAAAAACTTCGGAGCAAACGGCATCAAACTAACAATGATTTTCCCAATCACTCCCATATACTGTCGAAGAGAATTAAAGATTTGATTATTCTCTTTGAGAGATTTGCTTACCACGCCTAACTTCTATACCTAATTCATCCAATTTTTGAATAATTACTGAACGTTCCCAACCCTTGAATGACTTTCTATCTAGGTGAGCAAAAATCTTACTATTAGGGAAAGAAATTCTTGTTGATTCAACAGTTTTTTCGATACAATCTGACCATGTTCCGGAAGGATTCTCAGATTTAGATTTTTGATCGAATATTAGGGAATAATTTGCTATCAAATGTCCTAAATTAATTTCTGAATCAATAATAACTGCTTTATGTCTTGGAGCATAGTGACCACCCCCAAAACCAATCATCACCTCCAAATTAGAATTAAAAAATTTTGATTTACTATCAAACATTCCTAAAACATCAGAGATCACTTCCGCCCAACATTCCGCAACGTCATTTCTGTTCCACTCATTTTCAGTAGAACCTATCTCAATATACAAAGTAGGTGTTTTTAGTATTGGTCCATGATGGGTGGTCTCCATAGTTAAATCAAAATCATGATGTAAATTTCTTTCTCTAGCCAAATTGTTCATTCTCCTGAAAAGTGATGCAAAATATCTGCTTGGTGGCACCAAAGTTCCATTTTTACCTCCAGATTTACCTTCCTGACCATATGGCAAGGCACCTGGAATGCCTATCGCATGCAAAGTCATTGCTGGAGTATTTGAACTTGAAACATGTCTAGATAAAATAAGTACGTCATCAACAGGAAGATTCGTACTTTTTTTAAAGGTGGAATCTATATCATTTGCTCTTATATGAATTTGATCAATAACTAATAGATAAACTCTACCACATTTATGTATAAAATAATCACCTACTGATGAAGAAAGAGTCTCACCCCAGCCATCTAATCGCAACATAGCATCGTACAATGTCATTGATGCTGAATCAGATTTAGAAGCCAAAATTAGCACTCCCATGGGCGTCCCAAGGAGAGTTTAATTTTCAATCCTCTGAACCACACCTTGAAACACTGGAGTTTAGACGAGTTAACATGGTAGATTCCGGAACAGGTTTTGCTCCCATAAAAATAGACTCTGGTGAGAAAGTACATGTTATTTCTGGAGTCTCAGGACAATTACTGAAAGTTGATGAAAAACTAAATCCTATTGGAGAGGTTAGTCAACCATTTCCTGCTACAATTACATCAAGTACGATAGTCGATGATAAATGGATTGGAGTTTGGGTAGAAAGAGAACTCAGGCAGGCAAGAATGGCTGCATTTGACTTAAATGAAGAATGGTTAAATGGTGAAACAAAAGCAATTTTAAGGAATAGAAAAGCAGATTTTCTTTTACATCCCTCATCTAGCAATTGGTCACAGATATTAGATTCAGAGCCAACTGCACTATCAAAAATTGATAATTCAATTTGTTTTTCTAGTATCAATAAAGGGATTTACAGAATTGATAATGAATCAAATGAAATATGGAGAGCTGAGATCCCTAAATGGAAAGAAATAGAAAAAATAAATTCATTTGATGAAATAGTTGGATTTATAGAAACAGAAGAAGGAATTGTATTAATTTCAAGAGCCGGTGGATTCGCAATTATGGATCAAAATTCAACTATAATCCAGAAAGGAGTCTTGAGAATGCCAGAAATAATTACAGGATTCCAATATGAGAAAGGATGTGGGTGGTTCATTAAATTAAACGGAAAATATTTCGCAACTCTATCTTCATTGACTGAAGCGCCAAAAATTTATAAGATTTTAGGGCCAGTTTATGATGTGAAAAATATCGAAGGAGATTGGATATGGACTGGATGGAGGCACGATGGAAAACTGGATAAAAATGGCGAATTGTCTATTAAATCTAGAGAAAACATTGGCGTTGGTATTATTGGAGATAATGTTCTAACAAATGATGGGAAATGGGAAAAAATTAGAATTTAATTACTCTTCTTCATCATTTGAATTATAACCACATTTGCCGCAGGATTTGCGATCTTCATGGATTGCCAAGAATACACCTGGGCCACAACCAGGCTCAGGACAAAACTCCGCCCGTTCTAGTTTGTCGCCATTAATCTTGTATTTTGACCACTTAGACTTTGGATTAGGTCCTTCTGCCATTATTCATCGCCTCCTGTTTCTTTTACTGCACGAGTCTTTTCATGCCTTTCGACAATAAATTTTGGTTCTAATGAGGCCGACTCTTCTGAATCATAAATTAAAGCAATTCCAGTGGTTAATGGCATTCCATATCTAGTATTAACATTCTTTACAAAAACTAATTCCTTTTTCGATCCAGGTTCCGCCTTAGCTGCTGCCGTAATCATTTCCGATAGAGTAGGTGTTGGAAGGTTTGCATGATTCCATTCAAATGTTAATTCAACCCTTCCGAGTAGTGGATTTTCTTTTCTGTCTATTATTTGCATATATTTTCCCTCCTTTATCTAATGTTTACCTTCAAAGCATAAGCGCCAGGATCATCTATATTCAGCCTTTTAGCAACTTCAGATCTTTTAGGATTAAGAATTATCACATAACCCTGCCAGTCAGTGGTTACAGGAGCATTAGGGCACCATTTACAATTAACTGGATCTTTTTTATTTTCTGGTTCGGGGAGAATGCGATTACATTCCCCGCAGGCAAATGGTTGCTTAGCCATCTTAATCCTGCTCCTGTATCCACGAATATGCACCAAGTCCATCCATTTTACAATTCAAACCAATTTTACTAGCTCTTGGATCGTTCTGATTAATCGCTTTGGAAACTACACGAGAGCGTATGTAAGAACCCTCTTCTAGATATTTTCCACTGGATGAACCTTCAATTCTCTTGACTCCTAAATTAACATTTATTGGCTCATCAAGAATCTGTGATTTATGCAATAAAGCCTCCATAGGGCCTATTCTTACGAATGCACCATATTCTGAAATCTCAGATGCATATCCATCTACAACTTCATTATTTTCCATGTTAAAAAGAAGAGCCTTGAACTTAACTCGTTGATATATCGCACCATCTCCATGGATAATTTTTCCGCGACCCAAAGGTTCATGATCGAATGTTAAAACTGTATAATTTTCATCTGGATCGAAGCGACCTTCAAATGCATCATTTGCCAACTCATCGATATGGTCAACTAGGTTACGCCCTGCACGAATATATTCTGCAGGTATTCTTATTGTATCTTCGCGGGTAACTATGCTGTACATGTTTTTTCCTCCATTTAACGGACTGCTCCGAGGTTTGTCGGAGGAAGGCAGAAAGACCCCCCGTCCCTCATCGGCAAAGCCTCCAGAGGAGAAGTCCGTTGAGTCGCCGACTTACCACCCCTGTATAAGCGCAACGGATGAAAAATGACTTCGGAAAATCAGATTTACCCCACAGACCGTAGGTCTGGATGATAGTTTAGTGCGAATGTTCAAGTGGGTATTGAACCCCATTTAGACCCTGATGCGAGGGTTCACTATGTCAAATCAATTAAACAAAGTTACTATTTGTTTGGTAATGACATCTCTATTAGTGCTAATGCCTCATTCAGGATTATTATCAAATTATGGAGACTATAGTGATGAAATTAAAGAAAAAAGAATTAACTCATCTTCTTCTGATTCTGATTCGTTATGGGTAGATGGTGGGCAACCTTGGCCCCAGCCAGGTAGAACTTCTGGTAGAGAATCCACTCCGCCCAATCATGGACCTGATGGAGGAGCAGGATTGGGTGCTCCAGATAATATTACAGAATTACAGTCGATAGTAGACCCTGTAATCAACTGGCAATATAGCAATTATATTTATTCTACAGATGCGTTTGCTACTCCAATTGCTGACCTATCTGAATCAATTGTATCCGACGAAGATTCTGATGAAAGATGTGGAGGAGACTCATTATTCACTGTAATCATACAAACAGAAGATGTTGGAGGAAGCTTGCATAGTTTCCTTAGAATAATAGAAGGAGAAGATGCAGATCTTGCCTGGGAAGTTGACCTAGGAGAAACTGATGAAATTAAGGCATCTCCAGTAGTTGTAGATTTAGACTATGATGGGAAGCAAGAAATTCTTGTTTCCTTTGATTTAAGTGGAACATTCTATGTCAAAGGTTATTCTCCTGAATTAGTTTGTTCAGTAACCGGTTGGTCACCAGGAGGTAGTCATGTCACTGAATTATTGTGGACATACTCAGATTCTACGTTAATGATTGGAAGTACTGATGGCCCTTACGTCAGTAATGCGTATGGCGGACACAAGCCTACTGCCCAGCCTCTACTTGCAGATCTAGACTTGGATGGAACAGCGGAATTAGTACTTTCATTAATTGAGAAAAATTCTGAAGAACCAGTAATCTTAGCATTAGATATCACCGGGACTTCTGCAACCTCCATATGGGAGAAAACATTGGATAAAGGAACACATCCATCAGATCCAACATTTGTACAAACTGATGAAAATACTGCTTTCGTGATTTTAACTTCTGTTCAGAGTTCTACAAGTGCAATGTGGCTGTGGAAACTTGATGCAGCGGATGGTGACTCAAATTGGGATGGGAAATCATTGGAAAATCTAAATAATTTTGATTCCAATGTACCTCACATTAGGCTTCCAGGACCTGTGATTGCAAATTTAGATTCTGATGACGCTATGGAGATGGTGGTTACAATACCATCTGATTTTGACGGCAGTAGTGCAGCATATGGTGCTGAATATTACGGTATTGAAATTAGCGATGGTACAAAAATTTGGGATTTTGAGGCCTCAAACGGTTATGCGGATTCTGCACCTATAGTTATTGATACTGATGAAGACGGAGATCATGACAGAGTTTGTTGGATTACTTGGACTACTAACAGTTGGAACACGAATAGAGATGGTTTCGCAGGATGTCATGATGACACTGACGGAACCAATCCTCAAGAAGCATGGAGTAAAGAAATTCTTGAACCACAAGGAGCGCCGAATGACGGAATTGCAGTTTCTTCACCTATTTGGATGAATATAGATGACTCTGACGAACCAGAATTAATTGTGCCATATGGTAGAGAATTAAGGGCTTATGATGGAGAATTAGGAACTATGGCTGGAATAAACTCTTTCTGGAGTGAACCAATTGCAATTAACCATAGACTTTGGGCATCACCATCATTAGCAGATATTGATGGAGATGCAACTTTAGATTTAATTCTTGGAGATACCGTCATTTCAAATCAAGTAGCTGATATAAGGCCTCAATTGGATGGAAGAAGCATAGAGTTCAGCCCAGTTGCTCCAGACCCAGGAGAAATGGTAACTATCACAGTATCTTTTGAAAATGCAGGTACCGCAGAAACTGATGAGGATTCAGATGTTATCTTATATGCTGATAATCAGATCATAGCTCAAGAAAGATTTGGGAATATGCAACCTGTTGATCCAACAGGTTCAGGTTCTCTATCTACATTTACTGTAGAATGGTCAGGAAATCTAGGTGAACATGAATTCAAACTAGTTTTAGACCCTTACAGGAACATTACACAATCTAGATACGATAATGATATTCATATTACGACATTGAGCATAGTTAATCCATATAATGCTAGTTTTGAGATCCCCACTGAACCAACCGTTGTCACACCCGGTGAAAACTCACTATTTACTCCAAATATTCGTTCTACAGGTAGGTTAGCAGGAATATGGAGCCTATCCGTAGACGACACAAATCTACCGGAAGGATGGACGTGGAGCGATGAAACTACTGATGGCTTAGATTCAATTCAGATAGGAGTTGGGCAAATATGGAGTCCGAATCTGAGAATATTTGCACCGAGTGATGCATTAGGTTCTGACTCGGGTTACTTGACCCTAACATTAACTTTAGATGACGATAACAATGTTTCAATCTCTGCACTAGCAGCGGTGGAAGCAAATAGAACTAGAGGTCTCTCAATTAGAGGGCCCGATGGGACTGCAAATACTCATGGATATGGTCTAACTGGAGAATACGCAGAGGCATGGATACTAATTCATAATTTAGGAAATGCATTGGAAAATCAAATTATTATGTCTTGGGATACAACTTCATGGGGTAATGATCTGAAATTATATGATTTAGAAGGAAATCAAATTCCTGCTCTAACTCTAGAACCAGATGAGATAATTTATGTCACTGCAAGACTGGATGTACCTAGTAATGCAAATTTGGGAGATTCAGTTAGTACACCTCTAGAAATGTGTGTTAGCGAGAATATATGTCAAACAATCGATATCTCATTCACCGCTACTGGCGTGACCACAGATGTACATCAGAGAACCGTTCCCGGCAGGACATTGTCATGGGATATTTCAGCAGACATGCCTGTTGGGGAGAATCAACTTGAATGGTCTATGAATGATGCAGGATTAGTGATTCCAGGATGGTCTTGGAGTACGACCGGCGATTTAGAAATAGTTGATGAATTACTAATTCTTACTAGATCAGGGTCATCAAGAGTCTATGGAACAATAATATTGAATTTACCTAATGATGCTCCTCCATCATACCATACATTCATTGAACAAAGTAGTCAATCAACAGATCATATCTTACAATTCTCACTCGAAGTATTACAAATTTATCGAGCTGATTTGACAATTACTTCTCCAATAGAACAACCATATGAAGTTGAAGTTGAGGAAGATGTTCTAGTTATGATAAAGTTAGAGAATCCAGGAAATGGATTCGATACTTTCATATTAAGTTCAGAACTAGTTACAAACCTCAATAATGAGGAAGAATTTGAAGTAACAGTTTCATTTACTAGCAGTACAGTGTCGTTGGGTCCTGGAAGTCTTCAAACAATCCCAGTAATAGTTAGCCTACCAGAGAATACTCCGGCAAATACAGAAATCGAAATTCTGATTATCATGACATCTCAGGGAAATCAAAGTGTAGAAGATTCGGAAATTATTTCACTCTCAGCGAAACAAGACCATAGGTGGGAGATAAATGGGGAGTACCTAGGGATTAATCTCAGAAATAGCACTATAATAACATCTCCAGGAGAGTTAGGAGAAGTGATCTTGAATGCTAAGAATATTGGAAATCTAGAAGACGATATTTCTCTTGAAACATCAATCAATATCATATATTCAGGTTCTGATGATTCACGAGGATGGAATGCTTCTGGGACGGCAATTCAAGGTGTTGGAGTTAATGAAACTGGAAATCCTTCTATATCTTGGTCGGTGCCTAATGGTGCTTGGAATGGAACAATAATGCAAATTACGGTAAATGCTAACGCTAGAGGAGAGATTGTAGATACAATAATCTTCGATGTAGAAGTACCTCATATCAAGGAATGGAGGGCGATTTCAAGTCAAGTTGATTTAGAAATTGATCCAGGGGGTTCATCAATTGATATCGAGATAATGCAATTGGGCAATTCGCCATCAAATGCATATTCAAATGTATATGTGAATGGTTCAAATGACTGGATAGTTGAGACACCAGAAGAATTGCCAGTTTTATCTCCGGGAGAAAGTGCATTCATGACATTGAATATCACACCCCCAGAAAATGCCCAACATGGTAAAACTGTTGAGCTACATATCAGACTTAGAGAAGGCAACTCGTTATCTGAAACTATAGTTCCGTTAAGAGTTGCTGTAATTCACCAATTTGATTTATCAGGTCAAGGACCATGGGTTGTTTCAGAACATGGAGGTTTTCCTCATGCAACATTACTCAATGAAGGAAATGCTCCAACTACTATTACAATTAATGTTAGAAGTTTACCATCTGGATGGGAAGTAACAGGTGAAACAACTACTGTATTAGCAGTTGGAGAACTAAAAGGACTTCCTATTGAATTGATACCAGATTCAAATTGGGATGGAAGTACGTACACAATAAAAATAGAAGCTATTGATGATTTAGGCAATGTTGATGAAATATTACTAGATACTGTAAAACAAAATTATTCTTGGGCAATGTCCCCCATTATTACAATGATTAGTGGCGATAATACTCTGTTAAAGATTCATGGAACAGATTCTGAATCTTCTGTTATTGATGGAAGTCAAGGATTACTGAACTGGGAGGGCAGTGGTGGTTGGTTATGGTTAGCCTCTCAGTCTGTCCAAGATGGAGAAATAACCATTGATTCAAATGAAGGATTAGTTTATTCTTCTTACATTTCTGAGGAGGTTAGCAGAGAAGGTAATTGTTTCTTATTAGGACAACAGGGCGACATTACTGCATATTGTAGTATTTTCAATGGAACTGGAAATTTTGACTACACCTTGATGTTAATTGATGATAATGGAAAACTTCTAGACTCTTACTCAAATACATTGGAGCATAACGCTTCTCTAGAAAGATTGAATCTAACTGCTACTAATTGGAATCCAGAACCAGGAAAAAGAAGTCTGATTTTGAGGGCTCTGGACTCCAGAGGCATAGAGTTCATTAGTACAGAAAAAGAATTTGAAATCCGGAGAAGTGATTGGAATATAGGCCTAACAGGAATTGAACTGGTAGGGACTGGAAGTAATCAGCAAGTTCAAATCACAACTATTAGAGAAAATCAAAATCTTCTTACTAACGCAGATTGCTTACTTGAAGTAAGAATACCCTCACAAGGATATAATGAAAAACATATTATGGACCCCTCGGCTGTCTATTTCTTACCTAAAATAGATCGTCCGAATAATATTCCTGATGGAGATGAATTGATAGTACAATTTAGTTGTGCATTCCCATGGGATATTGAATCAGACTCAACAGATAATGAACAGAGAATAATTTTGACAGAAGGATCGGATGAAAATGATGGAATCGAAGATTTAGAGACAGGGATAGCAGCAGCAGCTTTGGTAATCGGAGTTTCTATAGCATTAGCTTGGTTAGTGAAAAATCATAGGGAAAGAAAAGAAATGATGGAAATGACTGAGAAAGCAATAAAACAGCATTTATCAAATAAGAAGAATACAATAAGTAACGTAGCAGAGCAGAAAGAGAAAACGGATCAAGAGGCTGTCGATATTATTGAGAATGTGACTGAAGAAATAATGGAAACAGTCGAAAATAAAGAAGAAAAAATAGAAGATGAAGAAGAATTAGATGAATTCGAACTCAGACTGAGAAGACTGGGTAAGTTGTAAAAAATTGGGGTTTTAAAAATGGGCGAATATATACCACCATCGGCTTTTTATACATTTGATCCGATTAGATATGATCCAATTTTTTTAATAGAACCAATCCTATCATCTATAGGTGGAGATCATAAAGAAATTAAGAAAATAGTTCAATATTCTAATGAAATAAAAAATCTGATTGAGGGGAAAGAATCACCATATGATCATTCTACAATGTTATTCCTAACTGCAATAGATTGGAAGGAGGGAGGAGGAACTCCGGAGCCCCTAGATAACGGAATTGCAAGAGATAGAATTGGTAGATTCCCCAGCGATACCGGAAATGCGATAGAATACATTCTTGAATTTACTAAAGAGAAAGAAGGAGAATTCTTTTTTCATGAATTACTGATAAAATTGACTAATGGATTATCTCCTGAAAATCTCGGAGAAGAAGGATTTGATAGAGGATTTGCCGGCATGGAACTTCTAGGATGGATAAATCATGAAGAAGTGGGACTACTATTACGTTCAATGCAAAGTGGTAAATGGATTATTAAATCTAAGGAAACAATTGACGGAGGTGTTAGAGACTCACTGCGTCACTTACAGACATTACTAAAGGCTGCAAATAGAAGGAAGTGCGGTATTTTAATGCGTAGACATCATTAATCAGAATTGATTTCCAGTTAATCTCGTATACATATCTGAATACAAATCTGCTGTCTTGTCAATTATCTCTTGAGGTAAAGCAGGTATTGGTGGTTCTTCCGTACCTTCTTCTCTAGCTTTATACAATTCATTATGATGCCCTGTAGAAAGATAATGTCCTCGTACAAACTCTTTCGAAAGTTGAACTATTTCTCCTTCCTTATATTTCTCAGCGTCCCACCATCGATCTTCATCTAAAGTTCCGAAGGAGTCTACCAGTACAGGGACACGATTGACCCCTAATGCAAATTCTTTTTTGCCATCAACATGAATCAATCCTCTTTTACCAGCTTCTGTTTCAATAATTTTATCGACTTGAACCACAATTGAAAGTATCGAATCGAACTCCTCATCTGTCAAATTAGAAATTTCTAAGGCTTCTTTCCTATCTAACAGTCTATCAAACTTCTCAAACTTGGTTGAAACCTCCAGATAAGGTTCGGGCAATTTGATTCCTTCATACAGAGCTGTACCTGGCTCAAAACCAAACTCTTCAGCAGAAGCATCTCCTCTTTCATATCTTCTCCAACCAGAGCCGGCAAGATAATGTCTGCAAATTACTTCAAGAGGGACGAATACATTTTCTTGATTTTTTGAGATTGCCCCAGGCTCTCTAATCACGTCAAAACGACGAGCTCTAACACGATCAGGAGCATTCATTTCAATTACATGTGTATCGCATATACCCGCCTTCTCAACTAATTCGAACCAGTAACAAGAAGTTCTATTCAATGATTCACCTTTCCTAGGAATTAAACTTGGTATTATTTGATCGAAAACACTAATTTGATCAGTGTATCGAAATTCAATGATATCCGGATCCTCAGTACTCCATACTTGCTTTACTTTGCCATGATACAACATCTCTACCATGCCTCTGTTCGGTAGCATTAACCCAATGAATATTACTAATGAATAATCAGAAAAAAAAAACTATCTAAACATAGATTCAGTAGCCTTAATTGTATTTGTCATAAGCATTGCAATGGTCATTGGACCTACTCCTCCAGGCACTGGAGTAATGTGACCTGCAACATTAAAAGCGCCTGAATCTACATCACCAGCTAATCTATATCCACTTTTCCTAGAAGAATCTTGTATACGATTAATTCCTACATCTATTACAGTAGCACCTGGCTTTATCCAATCAGACTTTACAAACTCAGGCCTACCTATTGCAGCAACTACCAAATCTGCCTCTCTACAGATATCAGGAAGATTTTTTGTTCTTGAATGAGCGATTGTTACTGTTGCATCGATTCCTCTTTGGGCGAGAAGAATTGACATTGGCATACCTACGATTCTGGATCGACCAATGACCAGAGCATTTTTTCCAGATAAATCAATATTTGAAAGTTCCAAAATCTTCATTATTCCAGCAGGAGTACATGGTAAAAGACCCGAAGAGTCACCTTGAACTAATCTACCTAGATTCATCTTATGAAATCCATCTACATCTTTTTCAGGTAAAATTGCATCTGTAATCATTGATTCATTAATTCCTTCCGGAAGAGGACTTTGAACCAAGATTCCATGCACTGAATTATCAGAATTGAGCTTATGAATTATAGCTAAAATTTCTTCCTCTGATATTTCACCATCTAAGTCAATTCTAGTACTTTTGATACCACATCTTTCACAAGCCATCTCTTTGTTCCTAACATAAACATGGCTGGCTGGATCATCCCCAACAATAACTACTGCTAAATGAGGAAATATATCCCTACTTTGAAGATTAATTATTTGATTATGGAGTTGTTCTTCTATCATACGGCCTATTTTTTTTCCGTCTAAAACCGTCGCGGACATAATCGATTCGGAAGGCTCTATACTCTTCACGTTGACGGAAGAGAATCTTGCAGATGATGGATTGTTATTGGAGCCCCAGGAGAGATTCGAACTCTCGGCCGTCTGATTACAAATCAGATGCTCTACCAAGCTGAGCTACTGAGGCTTGAATCGCCGAGGACGTTTA
>Ga0209036_1000003_pt1 | contig 123381 bp, 95 predicted proteins | sample MarorgKNORR_S2LV_3_FD_188222 | JGI IMG/M metagenome (GOLD analysis project Ga0209036, IMG submission 188222) | Marine microbial communities from the Southern Atlantic Ocean, analyzing organic carbon cycling - DCM_A/KNORR_S2/LV (SPAdes) (version 2) | ecosystem: Environmental > Aquatic > Marine >... | reverse complement strand
TTAACATCTGAACACGGTAGCATGCTATTAGTAGATTCTATTCAGGCAGGTTTCCGAGGAAAAGGATGTCTTTCCATTGTAGACTATCCTGGATTTCAGACTGCTGAAGTGCCAGATTTAGAAGCATGGTCCAAGGCTCTTAATGCGGGGCAGTACCCTCTTTCAGTACTAGGTTTGTCTGAAAAAGCTGCGGAATTGTATGTTGTTGGTATCTATGGAAATACTATGACTACAAATCCAAGAGCTCTGGAAACTGCAGTCGAAGTTCTGAGTAAGATTACTCCTGAAATGCGTTCTAACATACTGCATAGAGGGGAGGAATTTGTAGAGAAGCTTGGTAAATTGAGAGATGAGTTCCCTAATGATATTTCTTTAGTCCAAGGTTCAGGATTATTGCTATGTGCAGAATTAGACCCGGAAAGATTACCAGTTGTTGGATTCGATTGTGTTGAAGAATGGTGCCGTATCCATGGTCTCGGAGTAATTCATGGAGGCCAGAATGCACTTCGTTTTACTCCTCATTTCGGAATAACTTCAGATGAAATTGATCTTGTAATTGAAGTTGTTAGAGACTGTTTGATTGCGTTTGCAGAAGCAGATCCGATAGCGGCAGTATGATACTTTAACCCCTATTCCGGAGTTATAGGGTGAGTAATCATGTCAAAGAAGATTAATCTTCTTGGAGAGGTAGATAATTTCTTTCTAGCTCTGAAAGATAGGTTAGATAGATCTGGTGCATTATTCACTTCTGACTCAGAGGAAGCAGACATTACAGTAGGACTTGGTAAGTATGCAGAAAATGAATCAGTTGATATTGCAATTATTGCTGAAAATGAAGACCCTCGTAGTGGAGATATTTCAGAAATCAGAGATGTTGGACTGATAATTAGAATTCACGATTTAATGATTCCTGAAGGTAGCCAAGGATGGGGTTCAGAAGAGGTTGAAGAGTGGGTTCAGTGGATTAAGAGTGGTACTCATGAAATCACACCCGAGATTCAACCCAAACATTGGGTTCATATCAGAGATACAACAGATGCTATTTCTTTGCTGGTAATGGCTGATACAGATGCATTTGCTCAAGGTGTCGTTGACTTGTGTGGAAGAAGGGCTTGGGGCCCCGATCCAGTAATTTCTGAAATTAAACTGCTATGGAATAGATTTACCAATGCAATTACACATTCTCACACAGTTGATTCTCTATCTGAGATACCTAGTCCTGCTGCAGTTCAGTTTGAGGGTGAAAGAAAAAGACCAGATCTTGAACCATTGCATGAAGCAATGAAAAATGCTGGTAGGGAAGAAGGCTGGAGACCCTTGACTCCAATGAGAGTGGCTCTGATGGAGTTCTTAGCTCACACTAAACTCCATTCAGAGCCAGATCATAAGAACTAGAAGTCAGTGAAGACTTACTTGTTCTTATCTGCTTGTACTTTAGCACGTACTTCTTGTGCTGTAGCTTTTGCTGCTTGCATTGCTTTACGAACACGTGTTCCAGCAGCGGCGTTACCTTTGTCGTGCTTTGCAGCATCTGTCATGGCTTCTGTTAGTGCATCAATCATTCCTTGTACCATCGATTCAACGGACATAACAAAGCCGGCATCTATGTCCGTTCTTAGCCATTGTGTCTGCGAGAACTAGTAAAGAGCGATAGTTGAAGTTTCATAAAATCGCCATTTATCGACTAAAAATACACCTTTTATCTTAATTTTTAAATAAATCAGCACCTAATAATGGTAATAATAAGCTTGCATCCCCTTCTACAACCACTTGAGGGGCTTCTGGACGTATTTTTCCCCAAGAAATCGCTTCTTTTAGTCTAGCACCGGATAATGAACCATCGTGTTCTGGTGCAGTAGTGATCCCAACAGCCGAATCCAAACCGTCTCTATACTGATTCCACCAAATTACATGATGTTTTGATATTCCACCACCAACCATCAAGGCATGAGATTCTTCAGCTGTCCAAGTTAAATCAGAGAGAATTTGTTCATCAGCTAAGAAATCCACCATGAAATTAGGACTCTTCTGCCTGTGCATAAATAGTTGTGCTCCTATGGAACCATCGGATAAACCGGGAATTATCATAGGTATTCTATGCTTAGCAACCCAATGTAATAGAGAAGTATCATCTTCTATTCGATCTCCCATTGCCCAACATAGTTCTACAGATCCAAATCCTAACCATGGATTTTCAGGATTTTCTTCTATTCTTTCTTTCTCTATTTCATCTAACCAAGGCAGAACTCTTTTTTCTAGAATATCTCCATAACATTCGTTTGGGACAATGACATTTCCCAATCTGTTTAGTCCCTGCTCTCCAAGAGCGATATCATCTAAACTAAAGTCACCATGGAAATAATCTTGATAAGTCCTGGCGATATCATGGTCTAATGTACCACATGTAGTGATAATCACATTGAACGCTTTTCTTTTTATGGCTTCAAGGAAAAATCCCCTTGTCCCTGTTGCACACAAACAAGCAGGAAAAGAAAGCCAGTTTAGAATTCCTTCCCCAGTCTTTTCAGTACTAATTTTTAGTATATCTCTTGCATGAGCTAACTTTGTTGCAGTAAATCCTCCTGCTTTAGACATTTGATCAATCAGACTGCTCACGTCATTCATTTGTTGAAAATTATAATCTTCAACTGGGGCAGTAAAGTCATCACGAGAGTAGGCCGACACAATACCATCGCCAGACTCTTTCGTATTCAATTAGTCGGATTCTCTAATTGATAAATTCTATCTCTAATTTGTGCTGCACGTTCAAAGTCTAATCTTGCAGCAGCAGCCTTCATCTCTTTTTCCATTTTAGAAATTAATTTCAGTTTGTCATCACTCTTTTCAAGTGACTGCTCATCAATTAAGTTACTAAATTCAAGCTCTTCATCAATCCAATCTGGTTGACTAATGTTGTCTAGTACAGAGCCTGTTGAGTTCCATCCGGAAGATCCAAGAGCGAATTTCTTTGCCAATCCCTCAACTCCTTTTTTACCAGGTTTCTTAGCCACTAATCTCCTTCCTCCACTAGTGCCTTTTCCAGCAACACCGGCCATCAAATCATCAGATTCAGAATTCATAACTGGCATAGCCTTCATTATTGTTTTAGGGTTAATTCCATTTTCTTCATTATGTAATTTTTGCCGATTTCTTCTTTCAATTGTTTGTTCTATTGAAGCTTTCATTGCATCTGAAACAGAATCAGCATAGAGTATTACTCTTCCATTCTCATTTCTTGATGCTCGACCTATGGTTTGAAGAAGTGAGCGTTCATTTCTTAGGAAACCTTCTTTGTCAGCATCAAAAATTGCAACTAGACTGACTTCTGGAATGTCTAATCCCTCTCTCAGAAGATTGATCCCAACAATGATGTCTATATGTCCGAGTCTTAGTGCCTTGATAATTTCAGTTCTTTCTAATGTATCTATTTCACTATGTAAATAATGGGCCTTAAATCCATTACGATTCAAATATTCTGATACTTCCTCTGCAAATTTTATTGTCATCACAGTAACTAATACACGTTCATTTGATTCAATTCGTAAACGTATCTCATCTTCTAAATCTTGTACCTGTCCTTCTGTCGGCCTTACTTCTATTACAGGATCTAGTAATCCAGTAGGCCTAATTTCCATTTGTACTACACCATCAATATTTCTCATTGTGTCTGCAAGAAAAGCTCTCTCTTTCCTTTTTTCAATATCTGATTTCTTAGCACCTCCACCACTTGGAACATGTAGTAGTCCGTTAGGGACTGGCTGATTTGTGACTTCTGCTAGATGCCTCAATTCTCTTTCACCAGGAGTTGCACTTACATAGAGCATTTGAGGGATTAATTCTTGAAATTCATCTATTCTTAATGGTCTGTTGTCATAAGCTGATGGAAGTCGAAATCCATGATCTATGAGATTCTTCTTTCTCGAATAGTCTCCGCCATACATACCTCCGACTTGTGGAAGAGTAACATGACTTTCATCCATAATTACAAGATATTTCTCCGGGCTCCCATGAAATTGTTCCGCACAAGTTGAGAAGAAATCAAGAAGACAATACGCTCTTTCATTTTTTACTCTACCATCGAAGTGTCTTGAATAGTTCTCAACCCCCTTGCATGAACCTACTTCTGTCAACATTTCTAAATCAAACTTAGTCCTCTGCTCTATTCTGTGAGCTTCCATTTCCATTCCTTTCGAGTGATAATAGTCAACTCTCTTGTCTAATTCTTCTTCTATATCCTCAATAGCTTTACCAAATTTATCTTCACTAGTCATATAAAATTCTCGAGGATGAATCCATGCCTCCTCAATTTCATCTAATGGTTCCCAAGATAAAGCCTCACAGACCTGTATTCTTTCTATTCCATCCCAACCAAATTTAATCCTAATAGGATCATCTCTACTAGGCATCCAAATATCGAGAATTTCTCCCCTGAGTCTAACATCCCCTCTAACAATCTCGCCGGTAGTCCTCCTATATTGCAGAGCCACTAATTCTCTGACAATATCTTGTGGATCCGCTTCTTGTCCGACACTAAGACGGACATGTGATTGTTGGAAAACTTCTGGAGGATTAAGTCCATAGATTACTGAGACGGTTCCTACAGCAATCACATCAGGCCTACTAACCAAAGATGCAACAGTAGAGAATCTTTCTTGCTCTATCCTCTCATTCATTTGTAATTCTTTATCAATGTACATGTCTCTTCCTGGAAGATATGCTTCTGGTTGATAGTAGTCATAATAACTAACGAAATATTCTACTGCATTTTCAGGAAATAGTTCACTCATTTCTTGCCATAATTGTCTTGCAAGAGTTTTATTGTGAGATAAAATCAATGTTGGAATCTGTAGTCTTTCAATAATATTAGCCATTGCAAATGTTTTACCAGAACCAGTAACTCCCATTAATACACATCTTTCTTGGCCTTCATTAATTTGTTTTATCAATTCTTGAATTGCTTGTTCTTGATCCCCTGCAGTACCATAATCCGACTTCAGAACAAACATCTTATCCCTCAATAATGGCACTATCTATATTTGATGAGGGGTCCATTGCAATTATTGCAATTAATAGAACCCACCCGGTTAGCATTGAAACTCTGAATAAAGTGGTTTGGAAATCGTCCAATCTGTTCCTCATAATTATTACTCCAACATTGACTATGGACATAATCCCCGCAGCAGCCAAGAACCATATTTCACTCATCGGATCTGATATGGCAAAGCAAGCAAACCAAAGAAGGGATAGCTGTACAGAAGTTCTAGTTGTTATTTCGTCGTTGAATCTAGCAGGAAATGATTTAATTCCGTTACTTCTATCACTTTCAACATCCATTCTTGCGTAATTTATATCAAAAGTAGTTATCCATAGAGCTACACCTAAAGAAATAAAGAAAATAGTTGGGAACCAAAGGAAGTCACCTCCTCCACTATCTAAGCCTGATATTGCTGCCCATCCATGTACATCGGCAGCAACAGCTACCCAAGCTCCAGCCGGTGCTAAACCTAAACATAATCCAAGCCAAAGATGGCAAAGCCATGTGTAACGTTTAGTGTAAGGATAAATCACAAAGGCAAGTACAGGTAACCAAGCCATCATTAATGCTACTTCATTAAGTTGCCAAGCACCGATCAAGAGCATCCCTAGAAATATTGCTGATAATTTCCAAGCAGTGTTAATAGACATTGATCCAGATACTAAGTGTCTTCCAGATGTACGCGGATTTAGTGCATCTATATCTCTATCAATAATACGATTCAGAGCCATTGCAAGACCACGAGCCCCCACTGCTGCGACAAGAATCCAGAGTAAATCTATTCTAATCCATGCTAAGTCATTGGATTCAGGTACATAGATGAATTGATTGTATGCAATAATGTATCCAATTAGAACAAATGGTAGAGAGAATAGAGTATGTTCAATTTTCACAAATTCTAATATCTCTTTTGTTCCCATTACAAGCCCTCTCTTTCCATCCAACTATTTACTTTTTCTTCAACTTCAGGGTCGTGTAAAGTTACCGCAGGCCATCTCCTTACAGGAAGAGGACCTTCATTAGATGGTATTGGTGCAGTTGCGTCCCAGGCGATTCTTTTCTTTTCTTCATCAAAGTGGAAATCTCGAGAAACTTCGAATCTACAGAATAGTTGCCAAAGTAATCTTCTTCTCCAATGTTCATCATCTAAGTCCGCATCATCATCAGTGATGAAAAGCCATCTTAAATTTTTAGAAGATTCTAATGCCCATATTTCATCACGAATTCTTGCAACCTTCTCTCTCTGTGCTGCTGCCGCCTCTTCATTTATTTCTTCCATACTAGTTTCTGGACGTGGGCCATCTTCAATATTTGTTGTAACTACAAGCATAGATGAAGCCATCATTTTTGCTTTAGTTACTCCTTCAATACCTGAGGCTGAAACACTTAATGAATCAGGACAACCCATCATCTTTGGTTCATCAGCCCTAGGGTCATTTTGAGTTAATGTAGTAGCATCAATGATTAATTTTGAGTGAACATTCTGCCATGGGGATGCATGAGCGAGAGAATCTGCAACCATTCCATCGAGTATGATCAAATCTTCAGGAATCCTAACATTGTAATCTAATGCTTTCAACAGTGCGTCTAAATCTTTTACATTGTGGTTCTCATCAACTGCAATAATTGATTTCAAGAACATCATTTGTCCTGCCCCCATCAATCCTAAAGCGGTTTTTCTTGCTTGTCTTGGATAGCGTTGTTTCGAAGCAACAATTGCAAGATTATGAAATCCGGTTTCTAAAGGTAAAAATAGATCTTTAACATCTCTATGTTGAAATTGAAGAACTGGCCTAAATGCATCTCCTATTGCCTCTCCTAAGTAACCATCTTCCATTGGTGGGACACCAACAATTGTCATTGGAATAGTAGGATTTTTTCGATGTGTAATTGCCGTCACATGCATAACCGGATATTCTTCTTCTAAACAGTAGTAGCCAAAATGATCTCCAAAAGGTCCTTCTGTTCTTGTCTCTCCAGGAATTGTGTAGCCTTCTATTACAAAGTCAACTTCTGCGGGTACCCATAGGTCGTTGGTTAGACATTTGGTTATTCTTAACCTTCTTTTGTTTAGTAAACCTGCAAATTCGTATTCTGAAAGATTATCTGGTAAAGGAGAAATTGCGCTGAACATTACAGGAGGAGGTCCACCCAAACATATAGCCACAGGCATACGATTCTCTTTTCCAACATCATCTGCATGGTCGGCTGCGTGCTTGTGGGCTTGCCAATGTAGACCAATTTCTTTTTCACCGAAAATTTGGCCTCTATACATACCCATATTATGCTGTCCAGTTTTTGGATCTTTAGTTACTACTAGTGGTAATGTTATGAATGGTCCTCCATCCATAGGCCAAGTTGTTGGTATTGGTAATTTAGTCATATCGGGATCTTTCATAACAACAGCTTGACATGCTCCTTTTCTGACCTTTTTTGGAGCCATTGACATTCCTTGCATTGCTAACTCAAGACCTGTCCATGGTTTCTTCAGGATTCCACCAATATCTGGTTTCATCAGTCCAACCATTGTTTCCCCAATTTCTTTCGGGTCTTCTACACCCAATGCTTTGTTTGTTCTTTCTCTTGTCCCGAAAAGATTCATTGCTAAAGGAAATTTACTAATTTCTCCATTAGCTAATCTTGGTTGATCAAAGATAATTGCTGGACCACCTTTCTTTACCAACTTGTCAGCTATACATCCGGCCTCTAAATAACAATCAACAGGGTGACTGATACGAATTAGTTCATCAGAATCTCTCAAATTTAGTAGATATTCACGGAGGTCACGCCACGCCATCGGGTCAATCGAGACGCTTATTAGTTGAATATGTTCGTTCGTAATCATAGGACGTTAGACCGACGGATTCTTTGACTAAAGGCCCTCCTGACTAGTATCATGGGAGAGGCTGCGACAGTCTGTGATGTGCTTGTAATCGGTGCTGGACCGGGTGGAGGTAATGCTGCTTTGCATAGTGCAAGAGCTGGACTTTCTACAATATTAATTGAAGATCATGCTGAAATTGGGACTCCTGTACATTGTGGAGAATGTATTTCAGATGTAGCGTGTGATAATCTAAATCTTGACTTACCTGACAATGTAATTAGTAAGAGAGTACATGGAATTAGAGTTATTTTTCCTGATGGAACAGAAAAGAAACTTACTGAAGAAGGATATGTTCTAGAAAAACATCTCTTCGAAAGATGGATTGCAGAAGAAGCGGTTTCTGAAGGGGCAATTCTAAATCTAAATCATAAACTTACAAGTATGGAGAAAATGTTTGTAAACAATAAATTTACTGGATGGCGTTGTGATGGTAAAGGAGATAATTTTCCTATTGAAGCTAAGATAGTAATAGATGCATCAGGAGTTGCGGGTATTTGTTCTAAAATTCTTGAGCTAAATCCTCGCCCTAAAGTTATTGCTGGGATGCAGTACGAAATGCTCGAGGTCCCAACTGACGACTATCTTGATTTCTATATTTGGCCGAAATATGCCGAGAAAGGATATGTTTGGATGATTCCAAAGTGTGATGGAAGGGCCAATGTTGGTCTTGTTACTGAAGATAAATCTCGAACCAAAAAAGGTTTAGATGAATTCATAGAAGATACTCATTTCAAAGACTTAGAACAAGTTTCCCCACCTTGGAAAGAGAAGGGAAACCCTGCATTTGGAGGAACTATACCAATATCTGGTCCTCATGAAAATACTCATACGGATGGATTGATGTTAGTTGGTGACGCTGCCGGTTTCACTTCTCCATTGTTCGAGGGTGGATCCCACCTCGCTCTGAAGTCGGCAGTATTCGCGGCGGAAACAGCCGTCAAAGCAATTGCTTCAGGAGACTATTCGTCATCTTCGTTAGTTGAATATTCTAATTTATGGAAAAATGAATTTCCACCATATTCAAAGATTCTTAGAGGCAAATCAGCATTATTTGCCTTATCAGATGATGACATGTCATTGATGGCTCAATGTTTCCCTGATGAAATGAGTAATATGGGGATAAGTGGAAAACTGGCAGTTTGTATGAAGATTCTTGTGAGACGTCCGAGCCTCTACGTGAAGAAGATAATTCCAGCTATGTTATCGTTTGGATACTCTCGTGCTAAATTCTATGGATGGTGATTTCATAATTTCACTATATGGGCATTTTCTGCTCATTTTTGGGATTTTTGTATCTATTAATCAAATCTTTAGATATCAGAATGCAGGGAAAAAATTATCTCGTTTGATCGCATTGTTCGCACAAAATTCTCCTTTCTTTTTTCTTGTATTAGCCTTCATATTCGATTTTTCATCTTTGAAGTTAGTAACTGAATATGGCGGTGCCGATCTTCCCGTCTTGTATCGTATTTCAGCAGTTTGGGGTGGTCGCGCCGGTCCGCTGTTATTATTCGCGGCTTTATTATCAATAGTTACTTGGTTAATGACTGAGAAAGAAGCCTTAGATAATGAAGTTAGAATAATGCATGCTTTCACTCTTGGTATTCTAATAATTGCATGGTTTTTAGACCCCTTTGCCGATTCTACAGGAGTAGCACCAAGTGAATTAAATCCCTTATTGCAGACAGATTTAATGGTCATCCATCCCCCAGTAGTTTTCTTTTACTATGCTCTCTGTTTAGCTACAGCAGCATCAGCAATGGGTGGAATTATAGATGGTAAATCAGTTAAAGAAATTCATCATTCTCAATTACATTGGGCACGTGCAGCATTTCTTGCTGGAACAATAGGAATTGGATTGGGAGGATTGTGGGCTTACACAGTTCTGGATTGGGGTGGTTATTGGGCATGGGACCCGGTTGAAACCGGCTCAATTTTACCGTGGTTCGCACTATTACTTATTGTTCATGCCAGATCTACTCATGACTCTTCGACTTCAATCAAGATTTCTCCTGCCTTGGGATTGATTTCAGGAGCTCTTGCGATTCATGCAACACTAGTAACTAGAGCCAATGGTGTTTGGGCATCAGTACATGCTTTTGCCGCTGATGGTTTAGGAACAGAAAGTCAAGATCCATACATTCGTATTTTGTATATTATTGATTCTAGTGCAATCGGATTCGAGTTAGCTTCCTACATGTTTGCGATGTTATTGTTGGGAATAATTACTGTCTATTTCTTAGTAAAACAACAGATAGAAACATTGTATTCAGAAAATAAGAAAACACTTTTCCAGACTCATAGAGAATTTTCTATCCTACTATTGATTATAGTTACTACAATTTCGATATGGATTGAATCTTCGGCAATAGGAATTTTGGGAGTTTCAATTATGATTTTGTTAATTACTAGTGATTCTAAAGAGCCATCTCTTCCATGGATTTTCTCAGGAGTTGTTTTGATGTTTTATGCCAGTTGGTCTTCATCTGCAACCATACCTCAATCTATAGCAGGGATGGCCCCTTTTCTTGTTGTCTGGCTCCTCTCAGATGATGATGATGACTTAGAATTTCTATTATTGCCATTTAAGAAAAAATCAGCAAGAATGAAATTTGCTAGGGCAATTACTTGGTATGGAACTGCATCTTATCTTCTTCTTACTTGGATTCTACTGACTGTAGAGATTGATGGAACTAATTTGGAAGCCCACGAGTTTTATGGAGCGCCTTTCATAGGTATGCTAGCAATTGGTCTGAGTATGTACACTTGGGGTAAATCCGTAGATATCAAAACAGGAAATTTATTACTCTCTTTGGTGTTTATACTTTCAATTTCACTTGGCATTTTCGCAGATGATTTTGATTTACCTGGAGACCCATCATTATTATTTGCCTCTAGTTTTAGCCGGGGGGCAGTATCGATATTTTTACTCTCATGGCTGATTTTTGCAATTCCACCAAATCTCAGACAGCTTTATGTGACTATGTCAAATGTAATTCCCAAAATTAGAAAGGATGGTATTTTGCATAGTAAGAATTCATCTAGACTTCGGCTATTAGGTTCCCACCTATCTCATTTTGGAATCCTATTATTATTGGTTGGTCATGTATTCACTACTACATTGATAGATAGATCTGATCCTTCACATCTAGTAACATTGAGTAAAGATCAACCGGTACAACATGATGGTTATGAATTCACTTTTACTGAAGTCGAACTAATAAGTTTAGAATCAGAAGATTATGAGTATTCTGTTGGAGATGGATACCTTGGAGTCGTTATAGAAATGAGAAAGAATGGAGAATTAATTGATACTCTACATCCTGGAATACTAAGATTTGATTCGCCTAGCGGTCAAGTAACTCCGAGATCAGAACCTGACAGACACGTTGGCCTCTTTGGTGATACAATAATAATTCTTGATATATTCCAATCAAATGATTTATTGAATGCAATGATGTTTAGGGAGACTAGTGAAGTAGATAGAATTCGTGTCACTGTGCACGATTTACAAGGCTCTCATGCTGTTTGGTTTGGTTGGATTTTAATCATTCTGGGTGGTGGTTTAGCCTTCGCTTCCAGTCCTAAAATTAGTCGTCAAAATACAATTTAAGGTAATATTTCTCTCGAAGACATAACCGTTTGTATCAAAAAGGGGAAGCAGGTCGGCGGGCTGCCCGGAGGCACAATTATGGATGCTGGTTCAATTGTTCACATAGACTATGACCTGTATGATGCAGGTTCTGAAAGACTAATCGAAACTACACGCGAAGATGTTGCAAAGGAACATGACATATTCGATGAAAGTCGTACATATCAGCCTATGATTACAATAGTAGGTGATGGCCGTTTAATTAGCGGTTTCGAGAACCATCTAAATGATGCTGAAGCAGAGAAGGAATATGATTTTGAAATCGAGCCTGTTGATGCTTATGGAGAAAGAGACTCTAGTTTAGTCGAAACAATTGGGCAAAATGTTTTGATGCGTAGTGTCAAAGATCCAAGTACATTAGCAATTGGTGCGCCTGTAGAAATAGGTGGAAGAACTGGAGTATTACAATTCATTAGTGCAGGACGTGCCAGAATTGATTATAATCATCCATTGGCAGGTACTACGCTAAAATATAATTACAAAATTGTTAAAGTTGTAGAAGATCGTTCTGAGCGTGTTGAGACATTACTTAAGATGAATACAGGTCGTGAAGATTTCGAAATATCTTTTGAGGGTGATGATTTGACTGTTACAACTCCTGAGGCAATGGCTTATGATCAAAACTGGGCCTATGCTAAATTCAGCCTTGTCCGTTCATTACGTGAAAATTTGGGTGTTGGAACAGTAATATTCCGAGAAGTTCACGAACCTCGTGTCATTGATGAAGAAGAATAAGTGCTCCTCGGTACTCATAGGGAACGTCAAAGCCGTAGCTCGGTTCTCCTTTCGTCGTCACTGGAGCATTCTGTCCGGATAAATACCCCATGATAGACACTTGCATGGTACTCTCGTATAGAGTGGATTGAAGAAACATGTCTGTTTCGGAGTGATTGATGGTATCAACTCGGGCATTTGGATTAGCATTGTCAATTCTCATGCTTTCAACAACTTTGGCTGGATGTTTGGGTTTAGCAGTGCAAAGAGAATTCATGGAATCTCAGCGTGATCCACCAGAGGTACGTAATACAGAGGTAACTGTTGGCTTTGATTATACATTTGAATCGAATAGTCTAGATTCTGTTCTCTACACAAATGAAACAATCATTGATTTTGATGATACTATATCTAAATTGGATATTGACTTTAGAGCTCAGTTCCCATATTCATCAATTATAGATGAATTAGTTGGTAACGAAACAAATGAATACAGATATGCTCATGCTATGCTATGGAAGCCTGGTGTCCGAGAGAGTGGCGGAGAACCTTTTTGGGAAGTTAAGGCAACTCAAGATTTTCCGCAACAGAAGTTTTCATTCACTCAGTCTGATTTGATTTCAGGTCCTTGGATCTTTCAAGTAGAAGCCCGCGGTTACGGAGTGACCGCGCCGATAGATCAAGCATCCTTCTATGACCACTTTGACACTTATGCTACAATCACAAAACCATGCATAGTATTCGCTGAGTCCCACGATTCTGGTGAATGTACATATCTTTCTGAACTACAATCTTCATGATTAGTTGATTTATCCTCTTGCGTAGCGCTTATCAATCGAAGTTAGGTCGCGGCGCTGCTGAGGGACCTAAATGGATGAAAGTCAGACTCCACTTGTACCGCTTGAAATGTATGATGCGCACGCTGTGCACATAGGAACGAACCAGAAGTCTGCTGATATGAAGCAGTTCTTAGATGAAGTTCGACAAGACAATAGTGGGATCCATATAATTGATGTTAGACAGACAGATTCCAGAATTCGTGCAGTTGCAAAATTCTTATCTAATTTTGATGCGGATAGAATCTTGGTAGTAAGTGCTCGACAGTATGGACAAAGACCAGCAAGAAAATTTGCACAAACAATTGGCGCTATGCGAATTGTTGGTAGATTCATTCCAGGAACACTAACCAATTCTCGTCTTCGAACTTACATTGAACCTGAAGTAATTGTTGTAACTGATCCTGCTGCTGACCAGCAAGCACTTTCAGAAGCGGTCAGTTCCGGTCTACCTGTTGTCGCTATTTGTGATGCGAATAATAGATTAAGAAATGTTGACCTTGCTCTTCCAGCTAATAACAAAGGGCGTCGTTCTTTGGCACTAGTATACTGGTTATTAGCCAGAGAAATGATGAAAGAACGCGGTGTAATTAATGATGCAGATTGGGAAAGAGCTCAAGATGTAATGGACTGGGAGTCCACCTTCTAATGTTGTTGAAAGCGATATGGGGAGTTTATCACGCCGATGGTGGAATTGTCGGTGAACTCCAGTATGTTTTTGGAAAGTTAAGAGGTACAGCACACTGTGCTTTGTGTGATATCACACATTCCTTTGTTAGTGAAAAGAAGTCTATGAAAGAATGTCGTTCTAATAGTCCAGTACCATTTCATCTAGTTCACTTAAATGAGCAAAGTGAGGGACTTCAATCGATAACAGAGGGAGTTACTCCATGTGTTGTTGCAGAGACTGATGAAGGGTTCCAAGTGATTCTATATTCTGACGAACTGGAAGAGTGTAATAAGAAAGTTGAATTATTTCAAGAAAAGTTTGATTTAGCCCTTAAAACATTCAATACAAATTAAAATTTCATCAGACATTCTGATAAAAAAATGTTTACTGGAGCGAATCATGTTCGAACAGCCGGTTCCATTATTCCTTGCTCCGATGGCTGGAGTAACGGATCTTGCATACCGATTACTAGCTAGAGAATGTGGCGCTGATCTTTCGATAACTGAGTTTACTGCAGCATCTGGACTCTCGAGGCATGATGCAAGTTCATGGCTAAAGGTCGAATCAGATCCTCGTGAAAAACCATTTATCCCTCAAATATTTGGAGGCGATATTAATGAAATGGTTACAACTGTAGAATTATTGGAACATAAAGCAGATATTATTGATATAAATTTTGGTTGTCCTGCTCCAAAGGTGTGTAGGAATAATGCAGGTGCAGCATTACTCAGATCTCCAGACCAAGTAATTGAGATGGTTAGAGCCTGTATCAATGCAACAAATGTTCCTATTACAGTCAAGATGAGATTAGGGACTGGTTCAGGCCCCAATACAGCCTTAGAAATTACTCAAAGATTAGAAGATGAAGGTGTTGAAAGGGTATGTGTCCATGGAAGAACATTGAGACAGAGGTATTCAGGTGAGGCGGACTGGATACAAATTAAAGAAATAGTAGACTCAGTAGAGATTCCAGTAATTGCCAATGGAGATATTACTGATGCTAAAACTGCTTTATCATGCATGGAAGTAACAGGAGCAGGGGGTCTAATGATTGGTAGAGGTGCTATAGGTAGGCCAATGATATTTCATGAGATAAAAAGAGACTTAGGATGGACCGTTGGTAAGCCACCTTGGGATGACGATAATATTGCATCTTCCCGTTTATGGTGTTGGAATAGATATCTAGAATTGAGTAATGAATTATATTCTGGCATTAGAAATAAGAATTTAAAACGTCATGCAGTATCATTTACCAAAGGACTTCCAGGAGCATCTAAAATGAGAGTAGAATTACATTCTATTTCTACTCAAGAAAAAATGGGTATTAGAGTTAGGAAATATCTAGAAGAGTTGGTAGAAATAGAACAACTTTCTATTTAGTATAATACACTTAAACCGTAATGACTGTATTCTATTAGTTACTGGACAATGTGTGGATGAGAGTATTTTCATTCTTCTAATGCTCGCAGGACTGATCGGAGGTTTTGTAGATAGTGCTGTTGGAGGAGGGGGGCTTATTCGCCTACCTGCATTATTGGCCGCTGGCCTTCCTTCTCATCAGGCACTAGCTACAAACAAATTCGGTTCAACATGGGCTGCAGGGATGTCTAGTGCTCAATATTGGATGAGTGGAATTGTTCCCAAAAAAGCGGCATTAATTGGTTGGTTTTTAATGTTAATAATGTCTGTTTTTGGAGCATTAGCGGTAACAAAAATCTCAGCATCATGGGTAATTATCTTAGTCTTCATTGTTCTTTTGATAATGTTCTTGTATGTATTATTTAGAAGAGAATTCGGAGTTGAAGAAAATATTCGTGAAGAAAGAGTACTTCCTGTAACAGTCAGTATGTCTACAGTCTTCGGATTTTATGATGGTTTCTTGGGACCTGGAACTGGAAATTTCCTAATCGCTGGATATGTTAAAGAAGTAGGATTCAACATGAAAAGAGCAGCAGCAACATCGAAGATTGTTAATTTTGGAGGAAATTTAGGGGCACTTATTTTATTTGCTTCAATGGGCTTAGTAGACTATGCTGTAGGTATCCCATTTGCTATCGTAAATATAGTTGGAGGATTACTTGGATCAACCTATGCGCTAAAGTATGGAACTCAGTTTTTAAGGCCCCTATTTTTGATCATTTCTTTCTCTTTAATATCAAAAATCGGATATGATATTTTACTTTCCTAAACCACAATCTTGAAACCAAAGAACCGGGTAAAGTGACCATGTCAAGTGATAATATGTACTACAGGATGATGGGAAATACTGGTATTCAGGTTTCTGTGCTATCTTATGGTTTCTGGGCAACTTATGGAGTTAAAGATAGGCTACAGGATGACGAAGGGGTTGAAATGGCCAAAGAATGCATGAAAATTGCTAGAAATGCTGGTGTTAATTGTTTTGATCATGCTGAGGCTTATGGTAACCCTAATGGAGAAGCTGAGAGAATTTTTGGTATTGCGTTATCTGAACTTCAAGAAGAAGATCCTGACCAATGGAGACGTTCTGAAATTGTGATTACAACAAAAATTTTCTGGGGTGGAAATGGAGTCAATGAATCTGGGCTATCAAGAAAACATATTATGGAAGGCTTAGATGCTTGCTTACAGAGACTACAATTGGAATATGTAGACATGGTTTTCTGTCATCGTCCAGACCCATTCACACCAACCTCAACAGTTGTCCGTGCTATGACTGATGCTGTTAGAAATGGATGGGCTACGTCATGGGGTACTTCCGAATGGTCTGCTGCTCAAATTATGGAGGCAATCTGGTTTGCTAAATCTGAAGGTTTGGAACCACCAATGTTTGAGCAACCTCAATATAATATGCTACATAGACAGAGGTTTGAGAACGAATATTTCCCGCTATATCAGCCTCCATATAACTATGGAACTACAATTTGGTCACCATTGAGATCCGGATTCTTGACAGGGAAATATAATGATGGTATTCCAGAAGATTCACGACCTACTCAAGAAGGATATGAGTGGCTTATTGAGGACTTAGAAATGCGTAAGAAAAATGGAGAAGTAGAAATAGTCAAGAAACTCACACATTATGCTGCTGAAAATTTTAATTGCTCCACCGCTCAATTAGCTCTTGCTTGGTGTCTTAAAAATCAAAATGTTAGTACTATTCTACTCGGAGCTACTAAACCAGAGCAGATGATAGAGAATCTTGGCTGTATTGAGATAGCAGAGAAGATGGATGACAAGCACATGTTAGAAATTGATTTAATTCTAGGCAATAAACCAGATGACTGGATAGGTTATGGTGGAGCAGGAAATCGACAATTAAGGACATTATAATATGGTGATTCTATGGAAACCGGACTTAATGGCAAAATTGTTCTGGTGACTGGTGGTGCTGGAGGTATTGGTGAAGCGATTTGCAAAGCTTTCGCAACAGAAGGTTCCAAAGTGATAGTGCATTATCATAGTTCATTAGAAAATGCTACAAAGATTGCTGATGAAATTCAAGGATTTCCAATCAAAGCAGATTTAACAGAATCGTCTGAAAGCGATTCAATGATTGACAAAATTATTGAAAAATATGGTCAAATAGACATCTGTATTGCAAATGCAGGTTTTTATCCTTCTGAATCTCTACCGTTATGGGAAATAGATATAGAACGTTGGAAAAACACAATTTCTTCCAATCTAGATATATCAGTTAATACTGCTAGAAGTTTCCTTAAATATGCTTCTCGTAATAATAGTGGTTCAATTGTATTTATTGGTTCAACTGCAGGAATATATGGTGAATCAGGACATTCAGATTATGCGGCGGCTAAAGGGGCAATAACTTCAGGATTACTTTTATCATTGAAGAATGAAGTTTCAAATTTTGGAAATATCAGGGTTAATGCTGTTTCACCCGGATGGACAGTTACACCTAAGAAAATAGAACATGGTATCGATGAAGAATTGATTAATAGGGCTACAGCGACTATGTCTCTAAAGAAACTAGCAACGCCAAAAGATGTAGCAAATGCAGTTATTTCAATTTCATCAGATTATATTTCTGGACATATCACTGGGCAAGTTATTGAGGTTGCTGGTGGTATGGAAGGAAGAATAGTCTAGGGCTAATTTTGGAGTTGATAAAATGCATGCTAGGGATAGTTTTATTCTACCTAGAACAGGTATAATTTTGAAGAATCGAACAGTTCTTGCTGCTATGACTAACAAACAGAGCCATGAAGATGGAGTTCTATCTGAAGCGGAGAAAAAATGGTTAATTCGTAGAGCAAAAGGAGATTTTGCAATAATTACTACTGCCGCAACAAACGTCACAGAAACTGGACGTGGTTGGAATGGAGAAATGGGAGTTTGGGGAGATCATCACATACCAGGATTAACAGAATTAGCAGATGGTTTGAGAGACTCCGGCTCTATTAGCTTAGCTCAATTATTTCATGGAGGAATGCGAGCGCCACAGAGTATCAATGGTGTACAACCTGTTTCTGCAAGTGTAAATACTGAGTCAGGAATGAATGGTATTTACACTAGGGCTTTGGAAGAAAATGAAATTTATCAAATGATTAATTCATTCGCTGAAGCTGCAGTTCGATGTGAAAAAGCCGGATTTGATGGAGTAGAATTACATGGTGCTCATTCTTATTTAATATGCCAATTTTTAGGTAAAATTACAAATCGTCGCGAAGATGAATGGGGCGGAAATCTTGAGGGAAGAAGTAAGTTTCTCAGAGAAATCATAAAATTAATTAGAGAAAGAACGAGTTCTGATTTCCTAATTGCTGTAAGAATTTCTCCAATTATTGAAAAAGTAGGAATTTCACTTGAAGACAGCCTTGAACTGTCTAAAATTTTATCTAAATTGGATATTGATATGTTACATATTTCATGTTGGGATGTTTTTCAGAAAGTTGAATCGCATTCCCAGAGTAGAAGTTTAACTAAATTATTTAGCGAAGTAATTGGTAATTCACTACCATTGATATCTACTGGTGCTGTATGGACTGCGAAAGATGCACAATTTGTAATAGATGAAGGTGCTGATTTAGTTGGTGTCGCTAGAGTCGGTATTGCTCATCCAGATTGGCCGAAAAATCTTCATGATATGTTATACTCTCCAGAAAGACCTCCCTTTTCTACAAATCATCTTCTCGAAGCCGATCTGAGTCCAATTTTCGTAGATTATATGAGGGCTTGGAAAGGTTTTGTCACCGATGGAAGATGATCATATTCCTAAGGACTCATCTATTCTTTTGGCTACAGTAATTAGTCTCCTGATAGTCCTATCTAAACGATTCAAGACTCTTTCTCTAACTTCATCTCCATTTCTACCAGCTATTCTAAATCCATAGGGCATTCTTCCCCCTAATGTATTAAGTAACAATTTTTGATTTTCTATTTCTACATTTTTGAGAATATCTTGAATTTTTTCTATGTTAAGATTTTTTTTCTTTATTCCTGACATAATCTTTTTTGTTACATCTGAATCTAATCTCCCCAAACCACCTCTTGTGATTAACCATTCTTCACCTCTGGCGTCGAACTGTCTCATTAAACCAAGATATACATCTTGTGCAATCCTATCTGGCATGGCAACTCTTTCAATTATACTCATTTCTAGTAATCTTTCAAGAACTCTTTGAACCCTTGATCTTGTTTCATTCAATCTTTCTGCCAATACAAGTAAAGTAACTGCCCTTTGGCTTTGAGATAACTCTATTGTTATTCTTTTTGCTAGGTCATCATCTGACTTCCCTCTTTCACCATTTAAGCCTAAATCTTCAATTAGTGAATCGATCCGATTTTGTCCTTCAATTGTAGCACTCGGTTCTGCAATCTTAATCCTAAATCGTCTTTCTTCTTCCTCAGCAGCAGTCAACATTCTTTCTTCAGATTCAACAATTAAACTGGATAATTCTGAGAGGCGTATGTCAATAATCTTCCTTGCTTGAACTCCTAATAACTCTACTGCAGTTGTCATCGAACCTCCTCTTAGTACATGTATATGCCATCTTCCCTTGAGTTCTGAAGAAACGAGTCCTGATTCTCTCAGTCTGAGCATTTGATTATGCATTGCAGTTTGTGATAATCCACAAGAATCACCCAATTCTTTTGTATTCCAACCTCTAAGTGGTTCTACTAATAATGATCCAGTAAACATTCTATGTAGTGCGCTAGGCTCATCATTAATATTCCATGATTCAGATTTTCTTCTTACTAAAGAAAGAGAATCAATTAACCATTCTAATAGAACCCCAGTATCTTTACTACCGGTTGGCATTGGGTTTTCTACCAACCTTAATCTGAACATACAACCTTATCCGATAATTCAGAGTGTAAGAGCATTCTGCTAAACTTTGTACAATTTTGGCGAATCAAGCATACTCTGCTCTTAAGTCAAGCCAATTATATTCAATTCTCGAGGACTTTAATCCTGACAGGTGATCTGCTAGAACCAATTTATTAGGCGATAAAATACCTCTATTCCTCAGAACACAAATTGCAGAATGAACAGCAGACCGCGATCTCCCCAAATCTCTGGCTAGTTGCGCTTGACTTTCAGGAACACAAGAAACTGCAAGTCTAACAACAATAGATTTTTGCAGACTGGATAGACCTACTGGTAACATTGCTGCTGCTTTTTGTTCATCCCTTACTCCTGTTCCTAATAGAATCTCTATTTGTGCAGGTGCACCGGCATAATAACAGGTTCTTCCATTAACTGGAATTATAGTCACAGTTTTTTCATTAACTAGAACATCCAAGTGATGTCTAAGAGTTCCATTAGCAGCATTCATTCTTCTTTGTAATTCACGAAAATGTAAACCTGGTGATTTTTCTAAAGTAGTCAGAATTCTTGCACGTACAGGGTGTTCCCATGGGTGTTCACCAGGTAAAGAAATCGTACCTTCAGAAATTGGAGGAATAAATGCCGGAATTAGGCCTGTAATCCCTAGTGTAGCCCCACCAAGAGCAAAAATGCCATCGATGGCCCAAGAACGCCTACTGCGCCACTGTTGGAGTAAAGCCATAACATTATTCTCATGAACTAGTCTTTGAAAGAATCGGTCATTTGAGTCGGTAACGCTTCATTTGTCAACTCAATCTTCTGAAACAACCATGTCATTGTGTATTTTCATGTATGCTACCAATGGGCCCAGTAGCCTTCCACAATTCCTACCATGAGTGGTCAATCTGTAAATTACACGAATGGGGGGGCCGTCTTCTACAACTCTTTCAACTAAGCCATTTTCTTGGCAAGATCTTAATTTATCTGACAAGGTTCTACTTGAAATTCCTCTTAATAAAGCCCTTAATTCATTGAACCTTTTATCCCCAGCTATGTACAAAGCAGATAGAATCTCAGTAGTCCATCTAGAACTGAACATGCTGAAAGAGATAACTGCAGCATCTACTTCCCATTCCATATTTTCCTCGCCTTCTTCATAGTAAGACTGGAAAATTTGCCTAATATCTCTTCCATTATCTTGTACCTGATCTAGAGCAGAATTAATCTTTTTCCAATCTTTATTTGAAACTTTCATCCTTGTTTGACTCATAATTAACAAATGTTGGGAACAGCATCTAGTGTATAAAATGCACCTTAGTGTGTGCTCAAATACTTTCTAATTGATATATTAATGGTTATTCGCTCAGTGTGAAAACTACACTAAGGTGCAGGAGGAAACTAAAATGGATAAATGGTTAGAATTATGGTTAGATGAAACAATGAATGAATTAGAAATTAGTGATAAGGAGGAAAAATTATGAATTTTAAGCAATTTTTAGAACTTGCAATTACAGGAATGGCCGAATATCGCAGTCCTGCTTGGTCTCAATCTCCCAGGAGAAAACTCAGGCTTCAAAAAAAATAATATTTTAGGGATTAAGAATTTGTATAAGTAGGTCTTCTTCCCTCGATTAATGCTGACAATCCTTCCAATGCATCTTTAGATTGGAAGATTGCATCTAGATTAGATAATTCTTTTTCTAAGCCAGCATCCAAATCTTCTCCTGTTTCGACAGCTTGGTTGAGAAGATCGTCTGCGATTCTCAAAGCTATGGGTGCCGTGTAGCCTAGAGATTTTATCTGTCTTGAAGCAAGTTTTTGATCTCCATTGAAATTTTCAGGAATATTTCCAGACATTATTTCATCCATATTTTCATTTGAATAAAATTCTTTCGCAAATATCGAAACTGGATGATCTTCATTCTTTGGTTTACTAGGATATTTATTTTCAGGTTTTCCTTCTTTTGATAAACTAATTACTATCTGATTAATTTTTGCAGGATCAGTCAGATGAGTGATAATGCCTAATGCGGAGGCAACATTTGAGTCAAGGAAATTTCCTGCTAATACCGCATATCTAGATGCTTCTATTCCACAAATTCGTGGAGTTCTTTGTGTTCCTCCTAATCCTGGGAAGATACCAATACTGGTTTCTGGAAAACGAAATTGTGATCTCCTAGTTCCTATTCTATAATCGCAAGATAATGCTAGCTCCAATCCTCCTCCTAAGGCTAGACCTGTTGTAAGTGCGATAGTTGTCTTACTAGAATTCTCAAGTTTATTCAAGACTTCATGACCATAAGATGTGAAATCGTAAATATCTTTTATTGAATCTTCACGAATCTTATCTACGAAATATTTGACATCTGCTCCAGCAATGAATGCCTTACCTGCTCCTTCAATCACTATTGTTGAAATTTCTCCATTCGAATTTAACTCATCTAGAACTTCTCCTAATTGCTCTACAACTTTCTCATTTAGAGCATTCATTGCCTCAGGCCTGTTAATTACAATGGTTGCAATTTCTCCTTCCAATCTGGTATCAATGTAATTAAAATTAAACATCCCTTCTTTCTCATTTATCCATAATGGTAGATCAAATTTTGCTAATTTTGCATACTCTGTAGCCATCTTTTTTGCTTCTTCTATTCCAATTCTATTTGCAATCTCGAATGGACCTTCTGCCCATCTTAATCCTACTTTTGCTCCTCTATCAACATCTTCAATTGAACATATTTCTTCTTCTACAATTTGAGCAGAAACAGCAAAAACTTGCCCTAACAGTCTTTCTCTGATTATTTTTGATGTTTCATCATCACACTCTATATTCTGATCAATATCCCACATTCCTGAATTAGCTATGGTATTTTTTAGACACTCGGCTCCATAATAACGAGTACAATTCAATTGTTCAGCAAGATAATTTGTAGCATGTAACGCTATTGAAGGACCAGTTAAATTCATCAATGCGAAGGGGCCCATCCCGATATTGAATGCTTTTTCAGCAACTGCATCAATTTGAGCAATTGATGCCACGCCCTCATCAACAAGATGACAGGCTTCATTCAGCCACGGAACAAAGAATCTGTTTACTACAAACCCTGGTCTATCTTTGCAAATTATCACAACTTTACCCATTGTTTTGCAGTATTGTTCAACAGCCGCCAATGATTCTTGCGAAGTGGTTTCTGCAGGAATAATCTCAATTAATCTATTCTTAGCTGGATGATAAAAAAAGTGCAAACCTACAAATTTTTCAGGTCTTCCAGTCGCTTTTGCTAACTCATTTACGGATAATGATGAGGTGTTAGATGCTAGAATTGTTTTCTCGTCACAAACTTGATCTAGAATGTTAAACACATTTTTTTTGATTTCAAAATCTTCGAAAACTGCTTCAATTACAAGATCAGTATCTGGTGCCACATTTTCAGTTCCTACAACACCTGTAATACGATTTTTAATCTCTTCAACTTTTTCAGGTTTGAATATCCTTCTTTGGATTGCTTCTTCAAGAAAATCACTGATTATTTTTTCTCCCCTATCTACCCACTGTTTTTCACGATCAACCATTTGAACATCAAATTGTTCTTGTGCAGACTTTTGAGCAATTCCTGAGCCCATGTTTCCGGCGCCGATAATTGCAACTGAATTTACAGTGTTCATGGCCTTGCGAGATACAACTCATCCATGAATGCAACGGCGTAATAGACTCCGTCCTTGGAGTAACTTCTTCAATATCTCTTTCTCTGAGACATAATGATGTCTAGGCGCATAGCAGTCTTTTTGGTTGTGTTGTTTTTGATTTCTACGGCTCAAACTGTACAGTCTAATTCTTCTGGTCGGACAGGAAGTTCATCCACAGGATGTAACTGTCATGGTTCAAGTACAACCATGAGTGTTTCATTGTCTGGCTTACCATCTTCAGGGTATGTTGCAAGTACTACTTACAGTTTAACATGGGATGGAGGACCTCATATTCCAGGTTCGGGAGGTTTCAATTTAGATGCAAATTTTGGCTCATGGAGTAATTTGGGAAATAATGTAAAACTCGTTAGCGGAGAATTAACTCATGATGGCACCTCATCTAGAACTTGGTCAGCAGATTGGACTGCACCTTCGGCAGGTTCAGGAACTACAATATTCAATTTAGCAGTTCTATATGCTAATGGAAATGGAAATAATCAGGGAGATTCCTGGGATACAGGATCTTGGAATTTACCTGAATCAACTGCAAGTACGAATAATCCTCCAAATGCTACCAATGTTCGATATATCCCTTCTGTTCCTACTAAGGAAACAGGTCTTGGTGTAGAATATGATTACAATGATGAAGATGGTGATTCTGAACAAGGTACTACTATTCGATGGTTCAGAGATGGGCTTCAGATAGCCCAGATTAATGACATGAAATCTGTACCTGATATTTGGATTTCTAAGGGCCAGGAATGGCGTGTTGAAGTAACTCCTTCAGATAGCGAAGATCAAGGTGATACTGTTTCTTTGAATCCAATAATTATACAAAATACCGTCCCAATAGCTCGTAATCTTGAAATTTCTCCAGAATCTCCTACTGATATTGATGATATCAATCTAGATTATGACTATTTTGATTTGGATGGCGATAATGAACAAGGATCTGAAATCAGATGGTATCTCGATGGAGTCAGAGTTAGTGATCTTGATGATTCTTTGACCGTTTCTTCTTTAATGATTCGTTCCGGTGATGAATGGGAGGCTAGAATTACCCCATTTGACGGTACGTCTTACGGTGTGACTAAATCTACTGGTTTGATTGTAATAGGATCATCAAATAATCCCCCAACTGCTAATGCCTATATCTCTCAAGGTTCTAATGCATATACAGATGATGCATTACAAGTCATAGTAGGATGGTTTGATCCAGATGGTGACAACCTTGCAGGAACTGAGATTAGATGGTTTAGAGATGGTTCTCAAGTTTCAGCTTTTAATGACTTAACATGGGTTACTTCTGATGCAACTACAAAAAATCAGGTTTGGTATGCCAGTGTGAGAGTTTCAGATTCTCTTGTATGGTCTGAGTGGGTTGATGCAGATAGTATCACCATACTGAATAGTCCTCCTGAAGTCACTTCAATTTCCATGCTCCCTGAGGGTAACCTTACTGCTAATCAAGATCTATCTGTAATTTGGGAGCAATCGGATTTAGATGGCGACTTAGAGTCGGGCAGTGAAATTTATTGGATAATAAATGGAGAAAGAGAACCACAGTTTGATGGATTACTAACTATCCCTTCTGAATCCGTTTTTCGTGATCAACATTGGTCAGTACAAGTAATACCTCGTGATGGAGAAGATTTAGGTAATTCAATGACAACTCCTTCTAGAGTGATAAATAATGGGGCTCCAGAAATTCCGACTATTTCTCTTGGTTCTGGTACATCAGGATACTTAGGCTCTCCAGATTCATTCCCAGATCTCGGAATTGTAAATTCATTGGAAGATCTTGTAGTTCTAGCCTCTTCAGTAGACCCTGATGACGAACCTCTATTTTTCGATGTAATTTGGTATCGGAATGGATATCAAGTTCCCGAATTAGATGGAGAATCATTAGTTCCCTCTGAAAGATTAGAACCAGGACAAATTTGGGAAGTCACAATTATTGCCAGAGACCCTTGGGGCCTAACTTCTCAATCATCTGCACTTGTAGATGTTTCTAATTTACCACCAATTCCTTCCTGGTCCACGATTCCTGAGATTTCAATTTCTGGTTCTATGATTATGTTTGATGGTTCATCTTCATTAGATCCAGATGGAATAGTTGAAAATTGGTTTTGGCAAATCAACGGTCAATCATTTTCTGGTTCAACTGCTGAGATACTATTGGGTGAGGGAACACATTCAGTTAAGTTGACAGTTACTGATAACTTTGGGTCATCTATTACAGTTGAAGATTTATTTTCTCTAGGTCCAGTATCTATGATTAGTAATCTTAATTCGGAGATAAGTGGAACAGAGATTGAATTAACTTGGTCTGGAAGTTCTAATGAATATCGTATCTATCGTTCTTCATATTCAACTGATACATTAGATGAAATGCAATTAGTAGGTATGACTAATGAAAATACTTGGAATGAAATTGCACCAATTGCATCTGAATTATATTATGCTGTCACTATTGTGGTCGGAGATAATGAAATATTATGGCTTGAAAATGAGACAAATATTATTTCAGTGGATGCAACATCTGTTGCTAATTATGTTGATGATTCACCCACAGGCTCGATCACGATTTTGTCAATTCCTTTGACTTTAATATTCTTGATATTAGCAATTTCTAGTCTAGTAATTAGTTTCCAACTCAAAAAAAGGAGGTCTGAATTATGAAATCTCGAATAATTACACTGAGTGCAATTCTAATCCTATTATTAGCAACTTCTTCAGGAGTAGCTAATCCTGGTGGAAAAGGCGATAGTAACAGAGATTATACTTGTGGCGGTTCATGTCATGGAGATCCGAGTTTGTCTTCAACTTCATCAGCAATCATAGATGTAGAAATGTCATCTACTGCTTATTCAAGTACAACTACTGAAGTTTCAGTTTCAATTAGTAATTTAGATACATCTGATAATGGCTTAGTTGGAATATTCCTACTTGGTTCCAAGAATGGAAATGGTGATCATCCAGAAGATTATGGATGGACAATAATACAAGATCCAAATGGTGGAACATCTAATTATGTAGAAGTAGTTTCTTCTGAAAACCAAGTTACGGTTAGTTGGGTTCTATTAGTTCCAGAAGATTTAGGTGTTAAGGAAATTTACATCTCAATCCATCATGGTAGTTACTACAATCATAATAACAAGGCATTTATCGGTGAGACAGACGCTATCGCAGTTAATATTGAACCTATTCCTGAGAATTATCCTACTCTTGCTGATGGTTGGACATCTCCAGAAGAAAGAATATCTGGAGATTCATCAACTATTACTATTAGAACAGTTAATACTGAATCTCTGGAAGTTTATTGGAGATTATCAGGAGAGACTAGATCTCATGAAGCAACTGTCGAAATGGTAGCTGATCAAGAATGGGAAGTTTCACTACCTGCAACTCTCGGAGATACAAGAATTGAATATCAAATGGTTGCATCAATGGGTGATTTCAGTAATATTATGCCGTGGTTATCTATGGGCACCTCGGAGCCATATTTCGATGGTACATCATTGGGAGCAAACTTACAATCAATTTCTTTTGCTTTAATTATATTAGGATTCATGGTTTCATTACAATCATGGTTTGCGCCGAGAGGAGTTAAGAAAATTATTGATAATACTGAAGAAGTTGATAATTCAATAATTGAATATCAAGAATCAACTACTCCAGAATTAGATGAAAAATATTGGTCAAGGCTCATTAAGTCAGATGAGAATCCAGGATGGCTGTGGGACCCAATAGAAAATGAATGGGTGGCAGATCCGGAATTATCTAAAGGAGGTGATGAATGATGTTTGTGACTGCATTACACCATCTTGTTGTTGGATTAGTAGCAGGTTCAGGTGTAATAATGGGAGTTTGTGCAATCCTTACATGGCTTTCTACATATATTACAAATCTTGAATCCTCAAAGACTACCTTGGATAGAGCAGCATATGTTGCTTCGATTTTTACATTGGTAGTAATTCCTTTGGCAATTATTTCTGGGTACTATTCTTCCACTAATTCTGGTGGTGCAATATTCTATAATAAATTTATTTTTTCCGGAATCGCCTTTGGATTTAGTGCATCATACTTTATTGGTAGATTTAGATTTGGTCCTGAACTTTGGAGATACTCTTCTTTAGCTAATTTGCAAATGTTCTCTGCATTATTTGCACTTACTTCGATAATAATTTTAGGGTCGATAGGTTCTAAAATTACATTGGGGGAATCAACTTTAGACATTCTTCCATTTTGGCCCGATTTTATGAATTCTATTGTTATTAATCAATGGTTTAGCCTTATTTTAGCAATATTTGGCCTCATTTCAGTAGTAATTTCTTTAAGATCAAGCTCAATGAAGTTCTATCTCAATGACTAGATTATCTATCTAATTTCTGGTATATACTGTGAATTCTTTCTGCATGTTTTTCACAACTTAAATCAAGAGATCTGATTCTATCCATACCTGCTTCTGACCATCTAATCCTATTGTCCATATCTTCAGCATCTTTTAGAGCATTATGCCAATCATCTATTTCTCCTCTCACAATTAGTCTCCCATTTTTATTATTGACGATTGTATCTTTGAAACCCCCTTCATTAACATAAATTGCTGGTGTGCCAACAGCGAATGCTTCTATAGGAGTTAATCCAAAAGGTTCCCCATGAGCCATACTAATGCTAGCTCTTGCATTTGTTAACAATTTTGTCAATTCTTTTTGAGATAATCTTGGAGCGAACCAAACTTTTACTTGGCATGATTCTGCGTGTTTTTTCAGTAGACGAATATCTTCTGTATCTCCTCCACCAACATGTGCTAAAGAAAGATTGGTTTTTTGTAGCATTGAGATTGTCTCCCAAGTACCTTTGACCCAACTAGCCTTACCAATATTAACTACATAGGGTTCATTTAATTCAATAAAATGACCATCTTGCTCATCATTACTGAAATCCTCTAGATGAATACTAGGCCATAATAGTCCTGCATCTAGATCATAAATCTTTTTTATACGGGAAACCGTGTATTTTGAATTACCACTTATTGCCGATTTTTTTCTAATATTAAATTTATTTATACGTGAAATATCTCTTTTCCTCGCTCTTGATAATAGCGCCTTCGTTAGTCCAATATTTCTTTTTGGTTGGCCATTAATTTTCTTGTGCAATACATCTTCATGTAATCCTCTATGAGGCTCAAGAAGATGAAGATGGACAGGTATTGAATTAGGTATTAAGTCAACAAATGAAATCGATCCATCTCCACTAACTATATGTATAAAATCTGAATTTTTAATTGCATAACCTAAACCTTCAATTTCCCTCCAAGCATCAAGACTTGAATCTCTATCAAGAATAATTGAAAGTGGATCTTCAGAAATACTCCAAGACTTCTTTGGAGTCATAAGTTTAAAGTTTAATTTTTTACACATCGATTCTAATTCCTCTACAGGGTCAAGTGTCGCAACACTAACATTAAATTTTTCTGAAAGAAAGGGGATGTTTCTAATTAAATCTCTTTCAGCACCTCCCATCGCTGAAAAACAGCCTTTTACAACTAAAAGTCGCGGTTTTGCAGACAAACCCGGCCCCGCATAACTCGACATCTACCTCTTCATCTACTGCTCTCGTTTAAGTCAGATACGCCTTGACGAGTACTGTGGTTAGACGTGTTTTACTAAGCAGAGGAGGGGCTTTGCGCTCTAATACCGGACTTGGTAGAGCCCATTTTTCACTTATTTCTCTCCTAGAAAAAACATTGGTAAAAGACTGGACCCTAGCAGGTGTATTAGAACATCCTGAAAAAAATAATATTTTGGCAAGGATTTGGCATAGATGGATCATTCATCCAAACCTAGTAGGAGGAAAAACTGAATCCTCAAATGCTGATTTATTGCATATTACTGATCAAGAACAAGCTCATTTAGTCCCTAAAGATTGTAAAATTCCAGTAGTAGTAACAGTTCATGATTTATTTCACATTAATCCACGTAAGATAATCATAGATAATGATGTAATCAACGTTGGCGAAAATAATCCAAATTTTATTCGAAAGTATGATATTAAAAAATTAAAAACAGGGTTAAATCGAGCGGATTTATTAATCTGTATTTCTGAATCTACAAGAAATGAAGTAAAACGTCTTTTTCCAAATAAGAAAACAGCTCTTGTCAGACACCAAATTGATGTTGATCATTGGGATCCAGAGTTAAATCCTAAATCCTCTGAATTAATCAGTGATTTCTATGACCCTGAAAAATGTTTGATTATTACTGTTGGCAGTAACGAACCAAGAAAGCGGTTAGATTTAGTAAAAGATATAATTTCTGGATTAGATTCAGAGATATCAAAAGAGATAAATTTAGTAAATATAGGTAGCGATATTAGGCTAAACGAAGATCAATTAATTGCTTCATTTCAGCATGCTGAAGCATTACTATTTCCAAGTGTTTCAGAAGGTTTTGGTTATCCTCCCGCTGAAGCTATGGCTGCAGGATGCAAAGTTTTGGCTTCTGATTCCGCGGCTCATAATGAGATAATTCCTAGTAACTATCTTTTACCAACTGATGAATTAAGGGCATGGATTGATGCCATAGAGACAGTTCATTCAGAATGGAGAATGAATAAAGGTGAAGAACGTCAGATAAATTTGAAATTGATTCAGCATGTTAGAAATTTATTAAGTCCTACAGCTCATGGAATAGCATTGTCTAAGGCTTACAATTCACTGTTTGAAGAATAGGATTATGATTATTATGCTTCCCTCATTTAATGTTCTAGGTACCGAATTGAAAACATGTTCTGTAGATCCATTGACCGGTTGGTTTAGAGATGGTTGTTGTAATACAGATAGAAGGGATAGGAGTCTTCACACTGTTTGCTGCGAAGTTACTCGTGATTTTCTTGATTTTGCGCTATCGAGAGGAAATAATTTGATTACTCCGGCTCCTCAGTTTAACTTTCCAGGGTTAAAACCGGGAGATAGATGGTGTGTATGTGCACAAACCTGGCAAGACGCCTATGATCTCGGACTAGCCTGTCCAGTTTTTCTTGAATCTACACATGAAGAGACACTCCAGATAATATCACTTTCATCTCTAAAAGAGTATTCCAAGAAATGATTTTTGTATTGTTCAAAAATACAATAACTGTTTAAGCCAATCATAATTCCGAGGCTTGTGCTGCATGTTGATAATCTGAAAAAAGGGTTTGGCTCAGGCAGGAGAAGACTTGAGGTTTTGAAAGGAATAAATCTCAAGGTTCAGAAGGGCGAATTAGTGAGCCTGATGGGCCCTAGTGGTTGTGGAAAGAGCACTTTATTGAATATTATTGGTGGCTTATTAGAAGCTGATTCTGGGGAAATTAATCTAGAATCCTTTGTTTATGGTACTAAATCACCGAATAAAGTAGTTGATGTAAGAAGAAAGGGTGTTGGATGGATTTTCCAAGATTTTCATCTTGTGGAAAGATTAACAGCTCTCGATAATGTAATTTTCAGTCTTGAATTGTCCGGAGTTCCAACTGCTGAGGCTCAGACTAGAGCACGTGATGCACTCGAGAGAGTAGGTTTGGGGGATAGGATGAATTTTATTCCCGATCAATTATCCGGCGGTCAACAGCAAAGGGTTGCTGTTGCGCGTGCAATTTCTGGTTCTAGATCATTGATTCTCGCTGATGAACCTACTGGAAACCTAGATGTTAAAAGTGGAAAGGAAGTAATCAATTTATTCCAAGATTTGTGTCGAAATGATGGAATTTCTGTCTTGATGGTCACTCACGATCCTCTTTTGGCATCTATGGCAGATAGAATGCTTCTGTTGAAAGATGGAGTCACTGCGGCATCTGACATACGCTCAGCTTGGGGAATCGAGGAGGGGAGTTAATGAACCTAAACTCATTATTTTCCGAAGTAATTCCTACGATGATATCCGCTTGGATATTTCTTATTATTTTCATTTTATTGTTTGGAGTTAGTATCACTGGGGCTCGTTCAATATATAGGTTAATCAGGCCATTAGTTGAACCTGAGCAAAAGAGAACTATAGATAAGGAAAAGTTCTCATTAGAGGAATATTTCAAATCATGGTATCAATCATTTCGTACTAAGTGGTTGGGAGCTCCAAACAATATTCGTTTAGCAATGCAGAGTGCCTGGAGAGGTAGAGAGAGGGGACTTGCAATATTCGCAGGAGTATTCCTTTCATCTTTAGTTATCACCACAGTTTTAGCTTACGCAGTGGGACTGAATCAAGGATTCTTCCAATTTTCACTTGAAAATGATGTATTTGATGCAAAAATAGATTTTCAAGAAGATCCAACCGGTAATTGGGAGGGTAGAACTAATGATTCAGCTTTGTGGGAGTCATTTTGTGACGACTTGACGGATAGACCTGAGTTTTCTGATTGCGGGCTAGTCTTTGGGCGTCAGGGCATCCGGATTAACGGATTTTTCGATGAAAATTTTGCTAATCCTCAACCTTTGAATGTAGAAGCTGTAAATAGTACAACTTCCGATTGGACAAACGTAAGTTGGGATTATTCTGAGGCTTCGGAAAATGGCCCTCCAATAAATGATCAAAGAACGATCAGATTCTATGGTGATGGAATTTGGGACGGTGAATTGGGTGAAAGACATTCTAAAACAATAATCTTCGGAGATTGGCCATCATCAGCAATAGATGCTCAATTGAATAGATCTATTGTTTTACCCTCAAAAATTGCTAGTGCAGCAAGTATTGAAGTTGGTGATAAAATAGATAATTTAACATTCTCCTATGTCAAAGATATTTATGGCATTACAGATAGCGTTCAGGCAGTCGAAGAATGTAATTCAATATTAGATGCTAATTTTGAGATAGGGAGATTATTTTGTAAAGATACAATTACTGTAACAAATCTTACCGTTGCAGCAATTTATGAAGAGAGCTTCGGAAACCCAACACTACTATTCAATCCACTAATGGTCACAGATTCAGTGCTTAATGATGAACAAAAAACTATCCTTATGCAGAATGATCATGGATATCTGGGTGTTTCAGTCGATCGAACCCAACTCCCTACATCTTCGACACGTGCCGCGACTGCTTGGCTTAGTGATTTACAAAGAAATATTGAATCAGTTAGAGGTGATGTTCCTGTATATGACATAAGTACTGGAAATCAAACGGGAACGGAAGAAGATTGGGTCCCTCGATATTATGAACTAGAAAATGAATCCGGTATGATTTTAATTTCTGTCGAATATACTGATATGATATCAGGAACGATTCAATTTCTGAATATCTTCTTGGGAATAATTCAGGTTTTTGATTATATTCTAGTGATTCCTATAGTAGCTCTCTCATTTGTTGTTTTACTCTATGGTATACGATTATCTCTCGAACAACGGAGAAGAGAAGTGGCAATTCATAGAGTAATTGGTGGTACAGAAGATAACTTGTCGAGAATGATGGTAATGGAAGTCTTTGGAATTGGAACAGTTGCTTGGGCTTTAGGATTTCTTCTTGCAACTGGTGCCGTTGAAATAGTTCTCAGAGCCGTAGGTTTCCTCAGATTTACCGATGAAGGTGATTTCAATGTAGATCCTATTCTAAGTCTTGGTTCTACCTTTGTTGTTATACTTCTTACTGTATGGGTCTCATATTGGCGTGGTACCGTTACAACACGTAAATTCCTAAGTATGGAGATAGACGAAGGTGTTAGAAAAATTCCAAATGAGAGAAAACCAAATTATATTCTTCATTGGTTAACATTTATACTCGGTCTTCTTGCTTTCGCGGAGAGTTGGATTCAATCGAATGGTGGTTATGGGCCATGGGGTAGTTCTGGGATAGTGACTAATTTTATACTAAATGCAATCCTTCTTCTTTTGGGGCCGTTCTTCCTTTGGATCGGAGGCGCTCTAGTTCTTTCCAGGATTGGTGCCGCTGGCCCTCAAATCTTGAATCGTTTATTCGGTTGGTCTCCAGCAATTTCAGATATTCGTAGAGGATTAAGTGGTTCAGGTTCTAGTTCTTCAGTCAGTAGTTTATCCTTGATTCTATTGTTAACACTTTCAATAGTCACTCTGGCCGCTGTTCAAGGCCACACAGGAACATTGGTAGACGAGAGAACAACAAATGCCCAGAATGGTGCTGATGTCATGGTTCAATTTGATACAGCGCTCACTGAAGAACAGGCACGTAATCAGATGATGCTATCCATCGACTCAATTTCAGACAATCAAATTAATGATATTTCTTCAATGACTTCAGTAGCTAGGACTCTTACTCAAACAAAAGAAGAAGGAATTTCTTTACTTACTTGGGTTGTATTTGATGGCCATGAGAACACCTTAATATGGGACTCACAAGCAATACCAGGAGATGATATTGATGAAATCTCCGAAACATGGAGAAATGGTGGCTATACAGCAGGTGGCGATGCTAGAAGCACCCTAGGTAGACCTTCTATCGGTAAATCATTAACACTGCAATACACCACATATGAATTAAATTCACTTGGGCTCCCTGTCGAAACTGGAACTACTGAAGCAACAGTTAATTACGCTGGCAAACATCAATGGGTTCCAGGTATTTCATCAATTGAGTCTGATTCAGTAATTGTAGTAGGAGAGAGTACCTACAGAGAACTACTTGGTAATCAGATAGTAGATTCTCATACTTCCTCTATTTGGATGTTTGAATTATGTGACGAAAGAACTGACGAATGTTCCGAGGCATTAGAACTTTTGAGTGCTGACTTGAAGAGTAATAGCGGAATTGTTTCTGCATCCGATTGGTCTACTGCTCATGAACAAAATGAACGTAATGGTGGATTAATATTTGGTACTCCAGGTTTACTCAGTATGATGTTTGTAGTAGCTGCTCTGGCATCCGTTTCTTCTGCCTTCGTATTCCTTTCTCTGGTTCTAACTCAGAGAAAAAGAGAACTTGCAATATTACAGGCAATCGGTGCTAGCCCCAATCAAGTAATCCGTCTAGTTCTGTTTGAGATAATGTCAATCCTACTTGTAAGTATGATTTTGGGGGTCACTCTCGGACTGGCAGTTTCAGAGTCTTTCAATGGTTTCTTCAGTATCTTCGGATTTATTTTCCAACTATTCTTGGGCCAGAGTGTCCCTATTGATAGAAATTTAGTCTGGCCATGGCTGGAGATTGCAGCTGTTAATGGGTTAGTCCTTGTAGCAGTTATTTTATCATTATTGTTCACTACTAGAAGAGCCTTAGACTCTGATTTAGCTACGGTATTAAAGGGTGAGTAAAGTGTCAGAAGAATCAAATGAAATCCTGCGAGCAAATTCTCTCTATCATGTATATGAATCAAATGCTGAGGATGGAAATGTGGTCGCGCTCAGAGGCCTCAGTGTTTCTATTCTTGAAGGTGAAGCAGTAGCAGTGGTAGGCCCATCAGGGTCAGGAAAATCCACTCTATTGAAGTGTCTTGGTGGTTTGATGAAGCCATCAGCAGGTTCTGTTGAATTAGGAGGAACCAGAATGACCAGGTTGACTGGTAAAGAATTAGTAAAACTAAGGCAAGACACTGTCTCATTTATCTTCCAAGATTCCAACCTGCTTCCTCATCTTAATGCCATCGATAATGTTGCACAACCATTAATTCATCAGGGAGTTCTTTCTAGGACTGCAAGACCAAAAGCACAATCTCTTCTTGATAAGCTTGGTATGGGTGAACGTTCATTTGGAATGCCTGACCAATTATCAGGTGGCGAACAACAAAGAGTTGCAATTGCTAGGGCGTTAATTACAGATCCAAAATTAATCTTAGCAGATGAGCCTACTGGGGCTCTAGACCCAATAACAAGTAGAGAAGTTTTGCAACTTTTTAAACAACTTCATGAAGAAAGCGAAGTCGCTTTTCTTCTAGTGACTCATAATCGAGAAGTGGCATCATTTTGTGAACGTTCTCTAGAACTTAGAGAGGGTCGTTTTATCGCCCAACATGGAACTGATGTTGATATTGGCGATTTATCTGACTCTAGAGAATTGATTGTTGATGACACGGGAACAGTAACTCTCCCTCCTGACGTTTTACTTAGTTTGGGAGGCCCTGGAAGATTTGAGATGTCAGAAATTGGTAGAGATTCCCTCCATTTGGATAGAGTAGAAGAGGATAAGGTATCTTTTTCCAACGGAAATAATACAATGGTACTCTCTCCCACTTGCCCTGCATGCTACTATAATTATGCCGAAAGCGAAGATCAATTATGTCCAGAATGTGGTTCCAGCAGGCCAATGATTGAAAGATAAAATAAATCAGAGTTGTGGAAGAGAAAACTTCTGGGGTTTTGCTATACCCAAGTCTTTTGGTAAGTCTCTAATTTTTTTAGGTAGAGTAACTGGAATCATTTCTTTACCGATAAGTGCTACTCTACTTTCTCTTCTATCAGAAAGAATTTCTCTTCCTACTAATGGTGCTAGATTCCTTGAGAAATCCATTACTTCATCATGAGAGGGCATATTCTCAATTGTATGATTTGATTGAGAGTTTCCTACATAGATGTAACCTTTAGCTTCAATAAAATCTGGATCAGCTAAATTATCCAGTCTTGCATAGTCTTTCCAGTGGCCAAGTGATTCCCCTTTGATCAGTGTATGTCTACAAACAGTCCTTGTATCTAAACTCGGAAGAAGCTCTAATGTTTGTTCTAATTTTTCAAATGCAGACTGATCAAACTTTGGTTTACAAATACGATCAAAAATTTCTTTATTGGGTGCATCAACACTAACATACAGTTGGGTAGGAAGCGTATCAAGTTTCTCAATCACTTTTGGTAACGAGCCATTAGTTACTAAAAACGTAGAAACCCCGTGTTGGTGACATATGTCTAGAAACTCACCTAATCGAGAATACAAAGTAGGCTCTCCATTAAGAGATATTGCAACATGCTTAGGGTCTTGAGCATCTAACCATTTTTCTCTTGGAACTGAGGGATGTCCTCCAAAACCTGTTAGTAATCTTCTGTGTGCTTTTACAGATTGTAAGAATAATTCATATGGATCATCATCTATTTTTGTTAAGGCATCAGAATGTGGTTCTCTCCAGCAATAAGTACATGCCAAATTACAGGTGTCTACATTTGGAGCCATTTGCATGCAACCATGACTTTCAATACCGTAAAATGTACCTTTGTAACAAGATCTATCTGCGATTAGACTTTGTTTAGTCCAATGACAGACCTTGACTCCACCGTGTTCTCCAACTAAGTGATAACTTTGTTTTGCTAGGCGAGCAGCTATTTTTGGCTCAATCTTAGTTACAGGACTCTGCATAGGCATCAACTCAGACATCAATTCCCACAGAGGGGCAGTGTCAGTTGACCTCTCCAATCGAGGGTTAGATTTCAATTCTACGTATCGAAAAAAGATATTTAGCAGGCGAATAGACTATGACTCAGTTACTTTACGTTATGTTTGATGACAGGGTTGTTAGAAAGTAATCATTACATAATTAGGAAGCAATTAATCAAGATTCTTGGTGAAAAATTTCATATATATTCTGATGAAAGGCAAGAAGAACTGATCGGCTATTCATATCAAAAAGCCTTGAAGATCAAAGAAGATATCAGAGTTTACACAGATGAAAGTCAATCGGAAGAAATTATTAAAATAAAGGCTAGGAATATTTTAGATTTATCTGGAGAATATGATTTTACTGATTCAAAGACTGGTGAAAGTATAGGTGGTGTAAGACGTAATTTTCGCAAATCAATTTTACAAGATAGCTATTCGGTTTTTGATGAAAAAAACCAAATTTATGCAGAGGTTAAAGAAGATAGCATGTTAAATTCCCTCATTCGTAGATTTGTACCATTTGCAAAGTATGCTTTTCCTCAGAAATTTTCTCTGAATCTTCTTGGGAATCCCCCAATCACATTTACTCAAAAAATAAATCCATTAATCCAAAAGCTTGTTATTGATATTTCAGAAGGAAATCAGTTAGATCATCGGATAATTCTAGGTGCTGCTATGATAATTATTGCTATTGAAGGAAAACAGAATTAGAATTAATAACGTTTCTGTACAATATTTTCTATACCTAAATAGCAACCATTCAAATACGAATGGTCTAGGCCATCTTTAATGGCACAGGATAGCATACCAGAAGCTCTGACGTTTGATGATGTACTATTGTTACCTGCTGAATCAGCAGTACTTCCGGCTCAAGTTAAGTTGAGAACTAGACTTACTTCATCTATTTCTCTTAACATTCCAATAATGTCCGCAGCTATGGATACTGTAACAGAATCTCGTATGGCTATAGCATTAGCACAGGCGGGCGGGATTGGAGTAATTCACAGAAATATGACCATAGAAGAACAGGCATCAAAAGTAAATTCTGTCAAGAGATTTGAGTCAGGATTAGTACTTGATCCAATTACTATTAAGCCTGACACAACTATTGGAGAAATGAGAAGATTAACTGAAAAACATGGTTTTTCTGGTTTACCGGTTATCGATGAAAATGAACAACTCGTAGGTATTATTACAAATCGTGATATTAGATTTGTAGATGACGATGAGCAACTAGTATCTTCTATGATGACTACGAATTTGGTCACAGTTCCAGAGCATGTAGATCCAGAATATGCTAAGAAGTTACTTCATAAACATCGTATTGAAAAATTATTAGTTGTTGATTCTGAAGGCAAATGTAAGGGAATGATGACAGTCAGAGATATACAGCGTAGTCGGGATAATCCTGAATCATGTAAAGATAAACATGGGCGTTTGAGAGTGGCTGCTGCAACAGGAACCGGGGAAAAAGGAATTCAAAGAGCTGTCGCATTATTTGAGGCAGGAGCAGATGCAGTAGTAGTTGATACTGCGCATGGTCATTCCCATGGTGTACTGCATACGGTTGCAAAAATCAGGGAAATAATGGGTTCAGAATCTCAGATAATAGCTGGAAATGTGGCCACTGCAGCTGCAGCAGAAGCCTTGATTTCTGCGGGTGCAAATGCAGTCAAAGTAGGTATTGGCCCCGGGTCAATTTGTACTACTAGAATTGTTTCTGGTGTAGGAGTTCCTCAGTTGACAGCAGTTCAGAGTGTCGTTTCAGTATGTAAAAAACTAGATATTCCTGTAATTGCCGATGGAGGAATAAAGTTTAGCGGAGATATTGCTAAAGCAATAGCTGCAGGTGCAGATTGTGTAATGGTCGGTAGCCTTCTTGCAGGTACTGATGAAGCACCTGGGGAGGTTATTCTCTACCAGGGTAGGTCGTACAAAGTTTATCGCGGAATGGGCTCAGTAGGTGCAATGAGTAAAGGAGCCCATGATCGTTATTTTCAATCTGAGCAAGGAGATACAAGCAAATATGTCCCTGAAGGTATCGAAGGTAGAGTCCCTGCTAGAGGCCCTGTTGAAAATGTGATACATCAATTAACTGGAGGCCTCAGATCGAGTATGGGTTATACAGGAAATCCAGATATTGATTCTATGAAAGTTAATTGTAATTTTGTTAAGATTACTAATGCTGGATTGTCAGAGTCTCACGTTCATGACGTTGAGATTACACGTGAAGCTCCAAACTATAGAAGGTGAATGTATGGAAACAATAGTCCTTGGAGGGGGTTGCTTTTGGTGTGTTGAAGGAGCAATATTAGGGCTGAAAGGAGTTTCAAAAGTCATTCCAGGTTACAGTGGTGGACATATTGATAATCCAACATATGAGCAAGTTTGTAGTAAGAATAGTGGACATGCTGAGGTAGTGGAGGTAACTTTTGATTCAGAAGTAATTCCGAGGAGAATATTACTCGAAGTTTTTTTCACTTGTCATGATCCAACTCAATTAAATCGTCAGGGCAATGACATAGGCCCTCATTATCGAAGTGTTGTATTTTACAAGAACGAAGCAGAGAAGTCTGACGTGAATGAAGTAATTGGCTATCTTCAGCAAAATTTTGTTGATGAAATTGTTACAGAAGTCAGTCCTCTGATTAATTTCTTTGTAGCCGAAAATTATCATCATAATTATTTTGCTAAAAATCCTAACAACCCCTACTGTGCTATGGTTGTGAGTCCAAAGATTTCCAAAACAAGAGCTAAACATGCATCATTATATGAATGAATTTTTTCCTCTGGATTTCCATCATTCTATGACTAAATCTAACAATTAAAACATTAATCTTGAGTAATATTCAACTATTGAATAATTTTCATACCTCGATATGGCTTCTAACGGGACGGGAGAAACTACGTCCCCATATGATAAAGCATGGACTATTCATGCTTCAATAATAGGTTTGAACATGGGTAATATTTTATTTCGTGGATTGGAACTAGATCAGGCAGATCCAGATATGGTGGTGGTTACTGGACTGACAATTCTTGCTGCAGCTCTTCCTTTCCAAGCAATATTTTTCTTGATTAATTCCTACATTCGAGAATTTGATGGAACTAATGAATTGGAGTATGTGATGTTAGAAAGATTATTGATTATCTGTCAAGTAATTTCTTATTCTTCATTGATTGGGATTGCTATTTTAATGACAAATACACATTATTACATGGGGACAGCATTCATAATTTCAGCAATTCTAGCGGTCTTATTCTTGAGAACAGCGTCAAATCAGGCAGACACCTTATCGAGAATGTCAAGATAGTGTAGGGGTGACATTCATGGCAGGTGACGTTTCAGTTAATTCCATGTCGAATGCTATTCAGTTACCAAGCGTTCCTCCTGAATCTCCTTGGGAGGCTTATTTGTTACTGTTAATTGTTCCTTTTCTACTGAGATTATTGCTAATTGCCCCACCTTTAATTGATCTAGTAAATACCTATGCTCCTCCGGGAAATAGAACAGGGCATATCAAGTGGTTTCTCACTAAGTTTAGAAAATTACCAATGGAGGGATTTTGGAAAATTGTAATGAATGAAATTCTCTCATTCATTTTACCAGCATTAGTCGCATTAACTGCTAGATTAGTAATTGATGGTGATATAGGTTGGAATAGTTGGGAAGAGACTCCAGAATCTGGAAGATTATTACTTTTACTCGCAGGAACTATTTGGCTAATCGTAGACTTTGGTAAAGTTACTCGATCTCGTAAAAATATCCAAACCATAGCTAAGTATAACCTTACTACTGCTAAGATATTTGTTGAGGGGACAGTAGTTAGTAGAGAATTTTTAAAGACAGTTGACGAATTTACTATACCTAGACCATGGAGAGATATAATTGAGGTTTCTGAAGATGATGATGGCATACATAAACCTGGAGAAAGAAATCCTATTCAAGATATTTTCACTAATTTTCTTGACAAGGGGGTAGACATGTTGGAAGAATTATTGGCTAAGGTCAAAGATCCAGCTTCAGGAATGATCGAGAAAATTGATAATGAAATTCGTGATCGAATCACCACTCAAGTACAATTATCTTCAAAATCATTAATCAGAGACGTAATTTTTTCTATAGCTCCGATAGCAGTACTTATTTTTCTTCAGAATTTTATAGGTTAGTTTGAATCTTATTCTCAAAAAAAATCTTCTCTTTCGGAGATGCTAATAATATCCATCCTATACCAATTATAATCTGAATTATCGCTGAAAGAGCGATTACTTCTCTTAACACTAGTAGTTGGTGCTCTAGAATTAGAGCAGCAGCCAATGCTGAGCAACCCATTGTGAATGTGATAACTAAATAATCAGTACCTGCAACTCTCCCTCTCCATTCATCATCCGAACGAGTTTGAAGCATTGTAGTAGAATAAACCCAATTTACACCTGAACTAGCATGTGCACAGAATACAAACAGTAGTAGTATATTGGTCCATTCTAGATATGAAACTAAGACATAGAAAAATCCAGAAATACCAACTGAAAAACCTAATAAGTAAGGTAGAATACTTATGTTTTGCATCAGTGGTTTAGCAATAATTGGACCAAATCCTGATCCAAAACCTCTAATCATAAACAGTAGACCTATTCCTGCAGCGAGTTCTCCAAAGTTGGTTTCCATTCCAATTAGAATTAGTAAGAAAACTTGTGCCCCTCCGCCAGATGCCCACATTCCTTTGGCAAATACAACTCTACCTATTGCCGGTTTACTACGAATATATTTCCAACCGGAAATAATCTCACTTAGAGCTGATTTTGGAGTTAGTTTGTCTTTGACTGGATTTTCTGGACCACCGGGAGGTAGAGTTGATATTATCAAGATTGATAATAAAAAGGTAGAACAATCAATCCATAAAGCTGTGGTCACTCCAAACTCGGAAATGGTTAATCCACCTATTCCTGCCCCTATTCCTAATGCTACAGACCAACCTCCTGAGCCTAATGCATTTGCAGTGATTAACTCATCATCTGAACAAATTTTTGGTAAATATGAAAATTCTGCTGGATCAAATAGTGATTTAGCTAAAACCATGACAAACGCTAAAAAATAATAAGAAAACAAATTATTCAGTAGGTCTAGAGAAACTACAGAAACTAGAGCAAGTAGAGAGATTAAATTAGATAGCATCATCAATCCTTTTCTAGAATATCTATCTGCAAACATTCCTGAGAAAGGATCACATAAAGCCATTCCAAAACTTCTAGTTACTAAAACACCAGCAATCGCAAGTGGAGAGTTATCTGTAGCTTCACCTGCTAGTATGAATAGTGCAATTACAGTAAACCAATCGCCAATATATGATATCATATCTGCGGTAAATAATCGACGGAATGGCTTATTTTCTTTCAATAGTTGAAAGTAACCTATGCCACTCATATTCTTCGCACAAGATATGTATTATCATAGTGATGCTTCGTCATAACTAATAAGACTGAATTGCTGTCGCAAGTAGCATGGTTGAAGACCGTCTAGTATGGATAGATCTTGAAATGACTGGATTAGATCCCGATGAGAACACTATCATTGAGATTGCTACAATAGTTACAGAAGGAGATTTATCGATAGTCGCTGAAGGTCCCAGTTTTGCAATTTCAGTTTCCGAAGCAGATCTAGAAAAAATGGATGATTGGAACGTTTCTCACCATACACAAAATGGTTTGATTGAAAGAGTACGTTCATCTAAAATAACTATGAATGAAGCGGAAAAGCAAACTTTAGAATTTCTGCAGTTACATTGTCTCGCCGGGGTCCCTCCTCTGTGCGGTAATACAATAGGGCAAGATCGTCGTTTTTTGAGAAGATATATGCCAAATCTACACTCTTTCTTCCATTACCGTAGTGTTGATGTTACCAGTGTTAAAGAATTAGTTAGAAGATGGTATCCTGATTTACCCAAGTGGAGAAATAATTCTGGACATAGAGCATTGGGAGATATTAGGGGAAGTATTGACGAACTATCTTATTACAGAGAGAAAATTTTCATCAAAGATTAGAATTTTTGTTCTTTTTTTATTCAATATTGTAAAAAATATAAATTAGTTTTTAGAGTTTATAATTCTCCGACAATCATGAAGACGAGCGGCATTAGCATATTTATGGCTATTCTTATGGTGTCTACAACTTTAGCAGGATGCGCATCAAATGATAGTATTAGTCAAACGAATGATGATGTAGACGAATTACAGAAAAATCAAAATGAGATGAATTTATTGTTAGAGTCTCTAATAAATGAAAATATAGCTTTGAGGAACGATCTCGATGCTTTGAATAATTCGTCTAATTCGATGATGTTACAGATAGATGAATTAGTATTGGAAAGACAAGCACTACTTTCCCAACTAAGTTCTAGTGATTATAATACTTCTTCATTATACAATATCATGGTCGATCAAACACTTGAGTTAGCAGCACTACAAGCACTTCTTGAGTTGGAAGGAGAAGCGATTGAAAGTCTTGATAATGCTTTAGAGTCAACCAAACAATCTTTGCAAGAACTCTCAGATCAAGTCATTTTGTATAGGCCTCTTCCAAATGTTGATTGTCCATCAATTAGTTCTGGTATAACTGTGATTTCTGGAGTTGACGATGGCACAGGTAAAGGGGAAGCAAATGACGGTATTTTACACCTTGATGAAGGAAAAAATAGTTTCTCATTTTGTAATACTGTATTTGATAGATTAACTGATGATTTAGTATTACCCGCTGGTTCATCAGGGCTTACTTGGATTATTGAATTAGATGAAATGGTTTTGTTTACTGGTAACAATGGATCTACGGGTCTAGAATTATGGTCTAGTGATGGAACTAAAAAAGGAACAAAGCTAGTGAAAGATATTCTTCCAGGAATTTATTCTAGTGGACTTATAGATCCTGTTAGATTTGGTGATGGGATATTATTTGCAGCGAGTAATGGGTATAATGGAAGTGAATTGTGGTTCTCAGATGGAACAGAAGAAGGAACTTACATGGTTAAGGACATCAACGAAGGATATGGAAGAGGTCTATTATCATCTGCAGTGAATGGTTATTCTTCACTAATCACAGTTGCTAGAACAGGTGCTTACTTCAGAGCAACTAATGGAATAAATGGTACTGAATTGTGGTTTACTGATGCTACTGAACAGGGTACCTACATGGTTTCAGATATTAATCCTGGAGCTTCAGAAAGTATACCAAGTTCTTTAATGACTATTGCAGATGTAGTTTATTTTTCAGCAGATAATGGTGTAAATGGTACAGAACTTTGGAAGAGTGATGGTACTGATCATGGTACTTCGATGATATTGGATATCAATCCTGGTTCTGCAAGTAGTGATCCTTCACAAATTACTGAAGCAGGAGGGATAATTTATTTCTCCGCTAATGATGGAATTGTTGGTCAAGAATTATGGAAAACTTCTGGATTAACATCGACTACTGTTTTGGTCAAGGATATTAGAGAACCAACTGACTTCGCGGGTGGGGCTAATTACGGCAGTTATCCTTCCAATTTAATCGAGTATAATGATAAATTATACTTCGCAGCCGGCTCATTCCGAGATGATTGGAATATTAGCACGATTGAATTTTGGACAAGTTCAGGGACAAATGAAACCACATTTAGAGTAGGTGAAGATCAAGAATGGTTTGGTAATCCACAGACTATGACTATTTTTGGAGACCAACTATTTATGTCTGTCTCGACAGTTGTTTCATCAGCTTGGAGAAATTATACTTCATGTGTTTGGGAAGGAAATACTGAATTAGTTGAAAGTGGGTTTGATGATTTATGGTATTGTACGAATCCACTTTTCGAGCATTGGTCAGATACAAACATTTCCGAGATAGAAGATAGATGGAATTATTGTGAATATAACAGCATGAATGGAGAATGGTATTGTACAAATTTTATTGATCAAGATCCAGAAAATGAATTCCTTTACAATCAGGAAAAACATATAGAATTTGATTTCTGGGGTAATTTTGATACTGGACATGAACCTGCATTGTCTGACGGAACACTTGACGGCACGTACATAATTAAAGAGGTTGCACCATGGACATTTAATGGAGAAATTTGGTTTAATGCGAATTCAATGAATTATGGAACTATGGGATCTGATCCAGAGGTTCTTGGTGATGTTGTTTACTTCTTTGGTTGGACTCCACAAACCTATTGGGAACTTTTCAGAACTGATGGTAGTGCTGATGGGACTATTATGGTCAAAGATCTATATCCAGGGTACTTTGAGTCTGATTGGCCTACCAGTTTGACAACTTTGGAAAATATGGACTCTGTAGTGTGGTTTGGAGATGATCCAGAGTATGGTATTCAGTTGAGACTATATTACGAAGGAACCGGTTCTTACTTCTAGATTTCTTACTCTAAAGAGTTATTATTATGGATAATAGTGATTATGAAATCCTATCACAATTAAGATATAATGTACTATCTAGAATGAGAACTTTTGTTGATAAAAATAATGAGAGATTTTTTTCAGAAAAAGAACTTTTACAATTATATCGGATAGAAATATCTTTTCTTTCAAGAAACTCTATTTCTAGACATGGTCTCACAACCAATTTAGACAAATCTAAAAAAATTAGTCCTACTAATTGCATGATTAGACTAAACCAAAAACTGTTTGAAAAGTCATATTCACAATATGCTGAATTTGTTCTTTTTCACGAATATATACATTGTTTAGGAAATTTTTCTCATGATAAAAAATTTCGTCAATTAGAAAATCTTTGGCCAAGGAAAAAACAAATGAATATTATTGGTAGACAATTAACTAGTGAATTACAAGAAATCAAGGCTCGATGGGCCTGGACATGTTCGAAATGTGGGTTTGTTGTAAAACGCAGTTCACGTAAATTTCGGAGTAATTATTTTCATAAAGAATGTCTTGGTAAATTAAAGAATATCCCAATTATTCATCCCACCAGTTTGGAGCATTAAACCAGTTTTCATGATCTAATGGCCTATCTAAGGTGGGTAATGTAAGTACTTGATAACCTGCAAATATCGTCATTCCCACAGAAGCACATGGTGAGGGCAAGTAGTCTTCTCCGGATTCAGTAACTACCAATTGAATTGTATGCCCCTTAGGGATAATAACATCCATTGGATTAAATTCCATCAGCATTCTATAACTGGTCATAGGAGATGTTGGTTTGGCATCATATCCTCCATCCCTATATCTGACATCCATAGTTGCATGCCCTAATCTTAAACCTGAAGTTCCATCGAACATTGTTACGAATAATTGTCCACCATTACAAGTATTTGTTCTAGCATCTATATGTAATGTTGGTAGTCCAGAGATGTGCATATCTTCAGTAAATGGTTGACTTGTTATAGTCATTGATTGTTGAGAATTAACTGTTCCTGACATCCCTCCTTCCCAATCCGCAATTGCATATTGTACATTATTAGTATCTTCAGCAGGCCAAGTTCCTTCAATATGCCATTCTCCATCATTTCTTTGTACTTGAACATAGGATTCCGGTTCTTCCCCTATACCTTTCAAGTAATATTCAAACCATGGAAATAACTCAACAGCCCAATCCATTCTAGTTACACTCGGGAATGCTTCAGCACCATATCCTGATTCTAATCCCTCATGGACACTTTGTTGGTCAGGATAATTATGCCCCCATTGTCCAGCAATCGAACGAACATTTATTCCTGCATCTTTCAATAATTGATGCGTTGGGAATGCATGATATGGATCAACATTCCAATCTTGTAAACCCCAAACAATGTATACACTACCATTGTAATTATCAATAACATCTTGTAAATGGTATCTTTCTTCCCAATAATCATTCCATTCATCTCCACCTAGTCCCGCTCCAAACCAAGTTGTAAATGGACTCAAAGGACCGATTGCATCATCGGTACAGAATCTCATATCATCGCTTGTGGCATCAGCAGTTGCCCCCTCATACAGAACATCATACAGCATAGCTCTAGCTTCACTAGATCCATTTCTGTAGAACATTTGTTGAACTCCTATAGAACCCGATATTGGAACAATAGTTTTCAAATGTTCAGATGGATTTTGAGCGGCTTCCCAATTGGTTGTTCCCGCATATGATTTTCCCATTAAACCAACATTTCCATTTGACCAATCTTGTTCACCAAGCCAATGAACTGCAGCTTGTATTCCAATTTGTTCTCCAAGTCCCTTTACGTCTTGACAATGAGTCGACTTACCTGTGCCAAATGTAGAAATTTGTGCAAGGGCATATCCATGAGGTACAAATTCTTCTAGAACCCACAAACCTACTCCAGCATCTGGAACAGTATTAGGGTTCGAATCTTCGCCAGCGATTCCTTCACCTCCAAAATCATAGTATGGATGTACTGTTGCAATTACAGGAACTTTTGTCCCATTAGGAACATCGGGCATCCACAAGGAAACGTGCATTAAAGCTGGTTCAGGATAACCTACATCTTGTTCGGAGAGAGGTAGTTCGACTTCTACGAAGTGTTCAGTTGGACCTGACCATGAGTAGATTCCTTCTACAGGTAGTTGACTTCTCCATCCTGTCATATTTAATTCCATATTTTCTCTTTCATGGATGGGAGTGTCCCACCACTCATCATTGTTGCTAACTTTTTCTGTGTCCTCAGTAAAACAACCTGCTAACGTTGGCACTATCATGAGTAGACAAATCATGAGTGCGAGAGTGCGCATGCTCTTCGGAATTTATGATAGGATAAAATATAGACTGTTTTTTTGTGTAATCAATTCTCCAAATCAATTCATGAATTATTTTCTATTTCAATATCTAAAACTAAATGGTCCCAATGTGGTGCATAAGATTTAATTTTGTTTATTTTACTGTTTATTATCTTGTAATTCAAATTAATTTTGAGTAATTTTTCCGTAGTTTCAGAGAGGAATTCTTGATGATTATTAGAGGGAGCCAATCCATGAATATGTAGAACTCCTCCCTTTTCTTTCATACATTTCAAAGCCACATTGTAGGAGTCTTCTGCAGTTGGTAGAAGTCCTAGTAATACTCTATCTGCTTTGTTCCCTAATTCATCAGTAGTTTCCCGATTATCTCCCTCAAGAATTGTACATTTTCTATACACATTATTATTTTCAAGATTAAATCTTAATGCATTAATTGCATTAGTATTCCATTCGCAAGAATAAACATGTACAAGATTATTTTTTACTAATATTGGTAGAGTATAATATCCAATTCCACAGAATAAATCAACTACTATTTCATTTTCTGTGACTATTTCACCCATTCTTCTTCTTTCATTAATATTGCCCGAAGAGAACATACACTGAGTAATGTTATACCCATATTTTATACCATTTTCTTTTCTTATTACCCAATCATTATTTCCAACTAACATCTCTACAGTTGATTCTCTCTTTTCACCAATTATTTCTCCAGATCTAGCTAATCTATCTACATTCAAACTCTGACAAACTTTGATCCAAAATTCATTATCGATAATCGACTCCCATTCAACCATCCTAAAAGATGAACTTGGAATTATGGCAACATCATCGAATCTTTCCCAGCGTCTTGGAACATCGTCTAATAATTTAACTAATATTTCATCATCTATCCCTTTCAATTTGAGTAAAGAATGAATATTTTCTCGAAGTCGAGAACCAGGATTTCCCCTACTCATCAATACTTCGGAGATGCAGGATGGATTCAGACTTATGGTAGATGACTTTTTGCAACAATCATGCAGCGTGTAGCAATGTTACTGGTAATGTTGCTAATTTTTCCAGTTTATTCAGCATCTCCGCCTCCTGGAGAACCTGAAGTAGGAAACGATATTTGTTCCACATGGAATAGTCAGAATGGCATTTGTGATGATTATCAATCTAATCTAGATGGTTCAACTTTTGATGAATGGATTAAATCATCCATTGTGGTCAACGTGGTTAATGCAGATAGTGTTTCTTTAACGATATCAACTGCTGTTCATGAATTATCTCGTTCTGATTTAGACTTGGAAGACTTAGATCTGCAAGGAGATAGTAATTTTGAAGATGGAATTCCGGCTGATTACATAAGAAATTATCTTGATCTTGAAAGAAACGGTTTTACAATCGAAGAAAGAATGATTTCTTTAATTCAGACGAATATGAGAGAATATATCGAAGATAATTTCGACTATACTGAGGATTCTCTATTAAACACTATTTCTTCAATAGATTTTTCTTCTATTGGAAACCTACAATGTACTTACGATAATTCTCAAGATTCAATTGATGAAGTGAATGGAATTATGAATGATCCATTTAATCCCCCATTATGTTTCAGAGGTGTATTTATCTTAACTCTCAATCCAGATAATCTTGGAATAAAAGAAAATACTGGAGATTTAGACAGGACTATCCGAGGACTTCTGTTGATGGGAGGAGATGTTGAATCTTCATTTAATGCCAAGGCACTACCTGGTCATTATGTAGAATTAACAGTTTCTCCTCCAGATTATTCAACAGCATTTGGAGTAGAAAATCCTGGTATATTACTTACAAAAAATAATCCAAATCAATTGCCTCAAAACTACGGTCATCTGTCTCTTGACAATACTGTACCTGAGAATATAAATTCTGACCTTTCAGAAAATCTAGTGATGAGAATTAAAAATAGAGACCCGTCTTTAATATTATCAATTGATGATCATCAACCTTCTCTATCAATAGATGTATTTATCGATGCTAGAGAATCGAGTAATACTGAGATTGAAATGATATTATCCATACATTATCTTACTTCGGATGCTTTGAATAATTGGCTAGTTGATTTCGAAGACGATGAGATGAATATCCCAATAATCACATCAGATGGAATCAGAATGCTAGATTATGAGTTAGAAGAGGATTTATCGCCACTAATTCAAGGAATTCCAATAGGTGAAATATCTACAGGTTTTTCCGAATTATTTGGTACTCAGATAGATTTTATCCAACCAATTTTTTCTTCCTCAGATGATTCTGGAGGATTGGACTTCAGACATCAAAATGGAGAAACTTGTAATGAAATGTTAGAAGTTAGATACTGTTTGGACGATGAAACACCCATGTCAGGTAATTATCCAATATATATTCAATCAAGTTCTCAGCCAGTTCAAGTTCAAATGTCCAATATTATTCAGAATATACTAGGTTCCAGTCTTGGTGATGTTTCTACTTTGGACTTTTCAATAGTTAATGATGAAGATTTTGCAGCAATGATGAGTGTAGTAGAAGTGAATTTTTCTTCTAACTCTGGATGGTTACAGGAAATTTTACCCGAAGATTTTCCAAATACGAATATAAATCTAGAATTACTTCTCCCTGAATGGATTCGTTCTACGAATCAAGAGGATAGATCGATTGTAATTAATTCATTATTCCATGAAGATGAAAACTATGAGTCTGGATTTGAAGGGACAAGAATTTTTGATTGGCAACATCCAATCTGTTTAAATTCAGTGCCTTGTGAAGACTCTTCAGATGATTTGATTTGTTCATCTAAACAAGCTACATGTATTACTTCCAAAGCCGAATTTTTCATTGATAATATTGCAATAAATGAATTAAGTGGAGAAATTAATATTGATTTTGATGCTGAAATAATTCTATCTATTCATCGATTAAATATCGATTTAGGTGAAGAAAATATCGAGTTACAGCCAATTCCATCTGATTTAATTCGCAGAGCAATTGCTATTGGTGATAGGAAACCACCATCTTTTGGTAATCAAATAAATAGTGAAGGAGGATTATTAGGTGGCTCCGAAATAAAAGCCCCTCTAGATTTTGGTAATGGAAAAATGATAAATATGACAATATCTAATTCAGGAATGAGCCAATTTGCTGAAGATCTTAATGAGATATTTCCTTCAGTGATTAGTGACAATGAGCTCTCTAACTTCGCATTAGATTTCGGTTTTGGAAAATATGATTTGAATACCAACTTAGTCAGAACTCCTTTCCAATTTAATCCTGAAATTTATCAAATTCCTGAAACAATTACTCCTTCAGACTTGAATCCGATTAATTTCTCTGCGTCAATTAAAAATGCTGAGATGAGTCTATCTTCTCTTGATAATCAACTCAATCTTGATGTTCACAGATCATCATATGTTTCTTCTCAATATTTATTTCAATGGCCATTTGGAAATCCAATCACTAGTGACTTTGGAATTACATTTGAGAATTCACAGATTCAGCAACAAATTTTCCCAATAATGGAATATACTATTTTTGGAACTATTCGCACTTCATCATATATAGTAATGCATATGCCAGATGAAATTAGATTTTCTTCTTTTGAAAGTTCTAAGGGACTTGGAGATATTTCTGAAGTTGAAGGTAGACAGATAATCACATATCTCACACCGGTTTGTCCCGACTCACAAACTTGGTATGATTGCAAAAAAAATGCTGACTTAGTAACATTTAGTCTAGAGTATAGTTGGTCATTTATTTTTGTTGAATTAATTCCATACATTATTCTATTAATTTCATTGCTAGCAATGTTCTCAGTCCGTGTGAGAAGAAGAAGAAAAGAAAAAAGATTATTAAAAATTCAAAAACAGGAATTATTACAAAGTGAACTTACAGAAGTTGCAGCAGTTGAAGTGTTTGGTTCCATGGATTCTCCAGTAGTTGTTGCGAACGAGTCATATTTTGAGAAAGATGATAATGAGAATGACAATACTTCCTGAATTAAACTAGTTCAGAATATATTTTCTTAGACATTTCTTTACCAATACCTGGAACCCTTTGAAGCTCTTCAATAGAGGCAAATTTTATTTTTTTATAACTTCCAAAATGAACCATTAATGCTTGAATCTTTTTTGCCCCTAACCCTTCAATATTCTCTAGAGGATTTTTCAAAGTATTTTTTCCCCTTCTTTGACGATGAAATTTATTAACAAATCTATGCGCCTCATCTCTAGAATGAATCAAAACTCTTCCTTTTCTATCGATTTTAATAGGTTCTTTACCCAGGCGGAAGATTGTTTCTTCCTTTTTTGCTAATGCAGCAACAGGGAAAGCACCTTCTAAATTCCTTCTTTTTAACAAGTCATTTATACTGTTAAGATGGGTTTTCCCTCCATCTAGTAATAGTAAATCTGGCCATTCATCTTGCCGTTTCAACCATCTTTCTACTACCTCAGACATCATTCTAAGGTCGTCCAAAACTTCTGTTTTTACTCTATAAGTTCTATACTCTTTTTTCGAAGGTCTCCCTTTTCTAAATACTACTGAAGCACCCACTCTTTCGCTTCCTTGAAGTTGTGCCATATCGAAACAAACAATATGGTCTAAAGATTCTAGTTTCAATAATCTCGCTCCATCTTCTGCAGCAATTTTTTCTAAGTTACCTGAACGTTTATTTTTCTGTCTAGTAACCTGAATCTCTGCATTTCTTGTAGCCATTTTTTGTAGTTTAGCCAGCTCCCCCTTAATTGGAATCCTAGTTTCAACTTTCTTCCCCTTTCTTTCTGAGAGCCATTCTTGCATTACTTTTGTAATTGGAGTAGGTAGAAGAATTGTTTTAGGTGGCTTTCTTTCAGAATAATGTTCAGACAAAACTAGAGAAACAGATTCAGAAATATCTCCCTTGTGAATTAATGGATAGTTTACCTCACCTTGGATAATCCCATCTTTAGCGTGAAGTATCACAACCACAGCAAAATCTTCTCTTTGAGAGAATCCTATTGCATCACAGTCCTGATAAAATCTTGAATTAATTATTTGTTGTGAGATAGTTGATTGAACTGAAGTAATCAAATCCCTTATATCTCCAGCCTTTTCATATTCTAATTCTTTAGAATACTTACTCATTTCAATATTAAGTTCTTGAATTAGTTTACCTGCATTTCCATCTAAAACGCTTGTAACCATTTTCACAACTTCAGAGTAACCTTCCGGATTAATACATGGCCCTTTACAGAGTCCAATATGCTGTGCGAAGCACCCATCCTTTCCGTTACAATCTTTATCTCTAATTCCAAATTGTCTCCTTAAAAGTTGAATTACTCTTTTTGCAGCACCTGCATCGGGAAAAGGTCCCCAACGTTTATCATTTTCTGCAGGAAATCTAGTGTAGAGAATTCTTGGATACTCTTCATTTGTAAGAGAAATAAATGGATATGATTTATCATCTTTCAATCTGGAATTATATTTTGGTTTATGCTTACGAATCAATTCTCTTTCGAGAACCAGTGCTTCATTAGGATTCTGAGTTACAATAAAATCTACCTTCTCAGAATTTAAAACTAGTTGCGGGATCATCTTCCTATCAGGATTTTTTGAGAAATAAGATTTTACCCTTTCTTTCAGATTATTAGCCTTGCCAACATATAATACACGTTCATTTTTCTGCTTGAAAAGATACACTCCGGGCTTATTCGGAAAATCAATTTGACTACCCTCGAGTGCCATAACAGTATGAACGGGATAGGTGAATACCCATGAACCCTAGACATACTCGAGTGTCATGCTCAGCGACACTGAGAGAGCCATTCTTTCCCGACTTTCAGAGTTTGGTGAGGAAATAGAAAGTAGTTGGGATGTGCCTAGAGGACTTTCATTACCCGGTCTTGCAGACTCTCTAGGACTAGTTCGTTCATCATTACATAAACCACTATCTAGACTTGAAGAAGAAGGTCTTGTTTTTACTCGTGTCGCTCATGTAATAGGGGGAGGTTCAAGAAAAAGAAAAGTGGTACATATTACTTCTATTGGAAGAGAAAAAACTAGTACTTTTGAAAACATTTCTTCAATAAAATCTGGTAAATACTTTGGTCAGATTCCTGAATTATCTGGAATATTTGGAAGGGAAATTGACAAAAATAATTTAAATAAATTAATTATTGACGGAAATAGTATTTTTTTGAGCGGTCTACCTGGAATAGGTAAAACTAGTCTTGTAAGAAACCTAGTCCCTGAAATAATTGATCTGGGATGGACGGTAAGGTGGGCAACATGTTATTCAAATACGGATATATCGGAAATTGCTCTCCAGTGGACTGAGAAAAAATCTTTACGTGATATTTCTGCTTTAGTGACATTATGTGGTAAAAACAAAAATTTATTGATTATTGACGAACTTCAAGAAGTTCATTCTAGACATATTGAGGGAATTGGAAAGCTACTTACTGACCTACAAGATAGTAAAGCTTCGGTATTAGTAATAGTTCGTTCACCAAATCCTTTTAGCAATTTAGATGGATTTTCTGAATATCGCCTGTTAGGACTGGATGAAAATGATGCTAAGAACCTTCTTCCAAAAGAAATAGATCAAGAAAAAGCATCAGAGATTGTTACAGCATTAGGGGGGCACCCTCTCGCGTTAAATCTCTGGAGTCCAGAGAGTGAATTACCCGCTGAAGTCGAAGCCGTACAGAATTTTGTAGAATCTAATGTAATTAGTAAATTAACTGAAGATGCTCTTTCTACTTTAGATGAATTAAGTTTGAGCCCTATACCTCTGGAAGAAAATGAAATTTTTGATTCTGATGGGATAGGTGAATTAGATGATTCAGCGATTTTAAGATGGTTTCAAAGAAAATCTGAACCCCACCATTTAATTAGAAATGTTCGTCGTTCTTTGTGGAGTGAAACTGAGAGAAAAGATATGCATAAGAAAGCAGCAAATTTCTGGTCAGAAATAGATGGAAACAAGGCTCTTTGGATTGAAACATATCATAAAATTAATTCTAATGATTTTGAAAAAAATACTTTAATAGATAAAATTTCGAATATTTCAAAAGAAAATAGTGCTACTGCTGCATTACTAATAGAGGATGCAATTAAATTTGAGGATGATGAGATTTTCCGTTTCAAAGCAGTTGATATTGCATTTGAAAGAGCTGAATATGAGATTATTGAGAATCATCTTTCTATGATTGAAGATAGTCCTCAAAAGATGCTCCGTACAGCCAGACTACTCAGAATAAATGGCGATATTAATTCTGCAAGTGAATTAGAAAATTCTTGTTTGTCATTATTATCTGCCGCAGAAAAGATTAGATTCAAGATTTCTATGTTGGTTAGAAAATTTGATGATAGAATTTCTAGAAAAATCAATAATTCATTAGCAAAAGAAATTCTTATGGAAATTTATAATTTAGATTTCCAAGATTTATCAGATACTGACCGTTTTACTGCTGAACTAGCGATAAATCTATTGAAAAATTCAATCGCTTTGGAAATTTCAGATATGACTCTGGCGTCACAATCAAGATCAGAGTTAGAGACTATACTTTCTCATAATGAAGAACATCTATTGATGCTTGACTTAAGGGCTAGATTAGCAATCTCGAATACTCCTGAGTTATTGAATTTAACATTAGAATCGGTACATTCTTTTATCGAAGACTGCTCAGACGAATTAAAGAAAATTAGTATGATTCATTCTGCACTAGAAGTGACAAAACCAGATTTCCCAGATTGGTTATTAGAAACTCATGAAAAATTATTTCAAGTTCCATTGAGAGAAGATTTAGCAGCGTATCGAAGGATGAGTGCTCAATGTTGGTATTGGAGAGGAGTAATTAATCAGTCAAATCGTTTATCATATTGGCAAGAAGCAATACACCGTTTCCGTGCAGCGGAATGTAATCAAGCTGCAAATGAATTATTGGAAAAACTTACTAAATCAATATAGCTAAATTTCAGCACCAATTAACGTCCTTGTTTCAAAAATTCCTTCAACTGAACGAATTTCTTGTACAATACATTTAGTTAATTCAAACTCATTTTCCGCTTCAACCTTGACAAATAGATCATGATTGCCAAAAACTATCCATTGACCTTTCACACAGTCAATTTTACTTACTTCTTCTCTAACCCGAATCTCAGAACCTGGTTCTGTTGTAATTAGAATGAATCCAACAGCCAATTTCATGCCTCCACTGCTATCAAGGTTTCAGTCTTTTGAACACCCGGAATTGAACGCATATTGCCAATCAAAGTGTTTGCCATTTCTTTTTCGTCATCAAAATCTATTCTTGCTACAAGATCATATTCGCCATAAGCAACATGAGTCTCGCTTACACTGTCAATTTCTAATAGTGCAAGATAAACTTCTAATTCTCTTTGTGGTTCACATTTGAACAACACAAAAGCAGTACTCATCCTAATCCTCGTCATTATGCGCTGTATTACGCTTTATTATGACTCGTTTTCTATATCCTATCTTTAGACCCATTTGTCCACCACAGATATATGTTGTTGCACTGCCGTTAGTCCATGCTTGCCCCCCATTCTCATGGTTCTAGGCGTGCAATTTTCCTGGTCTCCATTCTCTTATTGTCTTCTGTTTTCTTCTCTCCAATGATTACTTTAGCATCTTCTAAATCAACAACTGTTTGGAATGGTACGGTAAATTTGGTTGATGGTTACACTGTAGAAAGTGGAGAAATATTGATTGTAGAGGCGGGTACTCAGATCAATTTAGGAGACGATAAAGACATTCTAGTTGCAGGTAGAATGACTGTCCAAGGTACTTCATCCTCGCCAGTGATTCTTAATTCTATTATGGGTAATCATGATGGATTAATTTTCAACTCGTCTAGTAATGGTCTGGGATCAAAGATAGATAATCTAACTATCAGAAATTCTGAATATGGAGTTACTATTTATGGTAGTAATCCCATACTGAATAATTTAAGAGTTGAAAATGCGGATTTAGTTGCAATAGATATTTTCGATTCTGCATCTCCTAGAATTAATGATTTAATAATTGAGGGAGGAGGTCAAGATATTCCTCTAAATACAAATTGGAGAAAAGGTATCGGTCTATCAGTTGGTGCATCATCAAGTCCCATTGTGAATGGAGCAATTATCAATGATTTAGTAACTCGTGGTTTGAATTATTGGGGTAATTCTGGTGGTATTATTAGTAATCTTCATGTCAGTAATATTAGTGGAGCTACTACGTCAATAGCTGCAGGAATTTGGGTTGAAGACTCATTACCTTTGATTACTGATTCCAGTATTTCGCGTTCAGATAATGGAATTTATGTTAGACACATTACACAGGGATGGAATACAAGACCCACATTCTCTAATGTTGTAGTTGAAGATAGCCAGTATCGCGGCGTTATGGTAGAACAATATAATCATAGCCAATTTTCTAATCTTCCAATGAATGCAGTTTTTACTAATTTAGTAATTAGAGGTACAGGAGGGGTTGATGCAAAGACTCCAGGACTTGGTATTGCAGCACTAGATGTAAATACCAGTGGAATAAGAATTGAAGGTGCATTAATTGAGAATAATCCTGTAGTTGGATTTAGAGCATATATGATTGATTCATCTATGATTGTGAATAATCTAACATTATTAGACAATGGAGAAAATGGATTTTCAGTACCTTTTAACGATAGAGCTGGACTATTCTGGCGCTCATCAAATTGGGGAACTTCAGGACCTCCAACTTTGAATAATTTAGTTGTTAGGAATTCTTCAGGGTCGGGTGTTTTACTATGGAAGGGTGGGGTCCAAGGGACTAACTGGAATATCTCTGATAATGGCGCTAGCGGGGTTGATTTCAGAGAATTTCATCCAGATGTAAACGCTGTTCAAAGTTTTAATAATACTGGTCATGGAATATCTGTTAAAGATTCTAGTAATGTTGAGTTGGAATATATTGTTACTTCGGGAAATGGGATTAATAGCCTATCATCAAGTTTAGGTTCAGGATTCTATTTCGAGGAATCCAATGATGTAGTAAGTGGAGGTAAGAACGTTTCTTGCTATATGTGTTCTAGTTTCAATGATGAATGGGGCGTTACAGTCAGAGATAGTATTGATTTACAACTAATAGATCTAACAATACGGAATTCAACACAATTCCCCTCATTAGATATTGATAATCAAGGAGTTTCTCATCATGGGAAAGTAATTTTGAATAATATTACGATTGAACAGGCATGTAATATTACACCTACAGATGGTAGTTGTGATGGTGGTGATAGTTGGATTACTATGAAATTAAAGAATGTTGATGCAGAAATTAATTCTTTGTATCTGTCTACTGGAGGTTGTGGTTTTTATTGGTCGGCAAAAGGCGATTTAATTTCTTACATTAATGATTCCTATATCTCCCAAGATCCAGAATGTATGGTTGGAGATACATTCGCTTGGCAATTAGTAGATCATACACAATTAGAGGGTATTAATTTAGATTTATCAAATGCTCCAACCAGTCTTAAGAATAGCGTGGTGAATATTTCCAACAGCATAGCTCCTTCATCTTTGAGTTTCTCTTCATGGGAAAGTAATGGCGTACAATTTGATTTTGAAACAACTAGTCATCTTAGATGGATTTCTTCTTCAATAACTAGTGATGAAATAGAAAATATTGAATTTACATCAAATGACAGTATATTAGATATAATGTGGAATGTTGAGGTACATGTATTAAATCAATACTTGAATCATATTCCATATTCATCTGTAAATTTATCTTTTGATCAATTTGAATCAGATTATTCCACCACATTACCATATGAAGGAATTGATGTTTTGGGGCCATTTGTTAGTAAAAGATGGACTCCAATTAACAATTGGTCTAATGTGAACAATGTATATACTGGATGTGACTATGATTCTATACATAATGATTCCAACTCATTTGAATTGAATAATGATATCTCTGTGACATGTATCTTAGAAATTTCTAATCAGCCACCTATTATCGTCTGGAATCAACCCTTTGATGATGAAGTATTTGCAAGTGGTTCAGAAGTTATCTTTGATGCTAGCGCTTCATGGGATTTAGATAATGAATTAATTTCATTTAGATGGACCAGCAGTATTGATGGTGAAATTACAGGATCTTGTGAATCAATTAATTCTAATGATTCTGTAATTATAGCTAATGGAAATATTCAATGTATTTCCGATGGAATACATCAGATAACTCTGGAGGTATGTGATACTTCTAATAACTGTGCACTCGAAACTCGTACTATTGAATTAACAAATAGCCCTCCTTTACTCACTGTAGACACAACACCTGACATTTCTGCTTGGGGTACACTTTATCTTGGAAAAACAGCTTCCGTAAATATTGATTTAACGGGCACCTCAGATCCAGAAAATGATGAATTAAGTTGTTGGATAAAGGCATCTTATGAACAAAATGATACATATCTTTCAGACTGTCCCGGTCAGATTAACAAAACTTTCTCCTCTGCGCCAAATCAGTTCTCTGTAACCGTATATGCGACTGATGGTATTCATTCACCAGTTACATGGACATTCAATGTAGAATTATTCAATGAACTCCCTACTGCTTCCTTTGAAATAGTTAGGACTGGTTTGAAGTCACAAGATATTCTTAGCTTAGACGGAACTGCGACATTTGATCCTGAAGGTGATGAAATTAAATTCGAGTTTTGGAGTGATATTGATGGTTTAATTCACACAGGCCTTACTCCTGATGATTCAATTGAATGGTCTGGGACATTATCAAAGGGGACCCATTTGATTACCATGTACGCTAGTGACGATATTCCAAATCATGCTGGTAGATGGACCTCCTCAGAATCAATCATTTCGGTGGAAAACTCCCCTCCAGTAGCACTAATTTCCTTCCCTAATGATGAATATTTGACAGATTCAGGAAATCTAATTCCATTTGATGCATCTGGTTCGGGAGATTGGGATATTGCATGTACAGACTTAGACAATAGTACAGGCTTAATTTGTAACCATTTTTCCGATTCTAGCAAAGATTTAGTTAGTGTTTTATGGCAGAGTAACTTAATTTCTGAACCAATAGGTTCTGAATGGAAATTTGAAGCAAGACTGCCTGCAGGAAATCATGAGATTTCATTAATTATAGATGATGGAGACGGAGGAAATGCAGAATATTCAATTACGGTTACTGTTGAAGAAGCAGCTCCTGTACTTATTGTGACTTCACCAGAAGATGATATTGATGTCTATTCAAATTTACCAGTACTTTTTGATTTCCGAGACTCCTTCGATCCAGATGGAGATGATTTCATAGTATCTATTTTTTCAGATTTGATAGAATCTCCAATTCTTGAGAATAAAACAATTGATTATTGGTATAATGATTACATACCAGCAGGTAATCATTTACTTACATTTATTCTAACCGATTCTACTGGTAAGATTTCTATTTTTGAACAGGTTCTAAATGTTCTTGAAACTTCTCCAGTTGCCGGAATTAGAGATTTTAATGATGGCCAATATATCCCTCCTGGTAGAGAAATTATTCTCAATGCATCTCCATCTTTCGATTATGATTATGACATTATATTGTATGAGTGGAGTCTTGGTGACGGTACATCAATTGGAGATAAGGAACAAGTTTCGGTATATTTCCCCCCCGGTCCTGTGAGAATTAATCTAATTGTCACTGATTCTAGAGGAGCATCTGATTCAATCTCAATTAATCTGACTATAGGGGCCAGCTCTCCAGTCTTATCAGAATTGAAAATTTCTCCAAATTCATTAGTTTTTAATGAAGTAAATCCTATTTTTGTTACAGTTAAATTAGATGATCTAGATGGAACTACTGAAATGTTATTCTTTAAATTTAAAGCTGGGGAAATTGACAGAGAGTTTGAATTAAGAGATGATGGTTCAGAAGGAGATTTAATTGCCGGAGATAATATCTGGTCCTTACAGACAGCTTTACTAGTTGATGATGGAGGTACAGCAAAAGTAGAAGTCTGGGCAATTGATGGTGAGATTGTTAGCCCCGTCTTAATCGAATTATTACCAATTGAATCAGATGAAGATAATAATCTTGTATCTTGGTTATTTTCAGGGGGACTTCCTCTATTATTGATATTATTAACTATCTCAATAATTTTAGGAATATTTTACACAGCTCAACGCCGTAAAGAATTAGCTAAGGATTTAGAGATGATAGAATCATGGTCAACTTTCGATCCTAGAGAATTAGATGATGAATTCAATGAATAATTATTCAGGTCCCCAAGGTGTTTTTTGTTGAGTCAAACCTAATCTGTGTGTAAATAAGAATCTTAGATTTAGTAATCCATCGCCCCATGTATTAATTTCAGCCTCTCCAACACGTGGCCTATATGGAACACTGACTTCAGCAGTTTTCTTCTTACCTAAGTATCTCCTTGCTCTAATTTTAAATTCTTGAGATAGTGGCATTCCATCATGTTTTGGCCTAACCCTATCATCTTCAAAGATCGACTTTCTGAATACCCACATCCCACTTTGAGAATCATGAATGCCATACCAGTATAGAATTGAAGCCGTTTTTGATAGAACCCAGTTTCCAAACCCATGTAATCCTGGCATTGAACCTTCTTCAGCTCGTCTTAGTCTATCGCAAGTAATCCACTGTAAGTCGTCATCAATTAGTTTTTTGACAAGAGCAGGTACTTCTTCTCCTGGATATGTGCAATCTGCATCCATTGTTACAATAATCTCTCCGGGTGCCATTGCAAAACCTGTCTTATATGCTCTTCCATATCCTTTTCTAGGCTCTAAATAGACATCTGCTCCCTCTTCTTCGGCTAACTCTCTTGTTCTATCAGTTGAGTTTCCATCTATTATTAAGAAGTCAATTTTTTCACACCAATCTCCTTTAGGTATTGAACGAATAGTATCAACTATTGCAGCCTCTTCATTTCTTGTAGGTATTACTACTGTAACGTGGACGGGTAGTGTATCTGACATATTCTCATATCTGCGACACTAATACATGATTTGAATCAAACTGTTATCTGTCCTGTATCCAATCTCTTGAAAACAGGTGAACTCGACGCAGGCACGATAGTGTATGCACATCGCGATGTTGTCCGCTGAATATCCACCTCGTTGGGGAGGTATGGGGTCAACCGTTTTCCATCTTTCTTCTGCATTAGCTTCACGAGGCCATAGTGTTACCATAATCACAAGAAATGGTGCAGGAAATAATTCACCATCTGTTTCTGGAGTTGAAATTATTTCAGTTGGATGGCTTAGGATACCAATGGAATTTACCAGATCCTACGGCCGTTCTGCTCTTCGAGCGCTAAAGAAATTAAATAAATCCAATCCAGTAGATGTTGTTCATTTACATTGCCCAATGATTTCATGGAGTAGAAGACAGTTTCTTGATTGTAAGAAAAATGTGGCTCCAATAGTATCTTCATTACATGGTTCTTGGTTAGGTGAAAAGGATGGTCTCTTAACCGCTAAAGAACAGAAGGAAACTGCCGTATGGGCTAACCCAAACGATTTAGCAATTTTATTGACGTCTGGAAGATATGCTAGGTTTGAAAATGAAGCACTATTAGGTTCAGATGTTTGCGTAGCAAATTCTGAAGCAACTAAGAATGATTTCATTTCTCGCTATTCACCTCCTAAAGATTGGGATTGTGAAGTAATTTATTGGGGTGTTGATACTCAAATGTTCACTCCTATTGTAAATTTCAACAAAGATCTGAGAAGTCGTTTTGGATGCTCAGAAGACGATATATTATTACTTGCAGTAGGTCGTTTAGCTGCTAGAAAAGGATATGGATCATTGTTGAAGGCATTTGCGCAGGTTAAATCTAATTTTCCTAACTCTAGATTAGTAATTGTCGGTCGAGGCCATCTAAGAAAACGTCTTCTCAATCAAGCAAAAAATCTTGGTATATCGTCCTCAGTATATATTGAATCTGGTATGTCATTTGAAGAGTTAGCAGAATTATTCAGAAATGCCGATTTAACTGTCTACCCCTCTTATTATGAGGGACAGGGATTGATCCCACTAGAATCAATGTCTTCTGGTACACCAGTTGTAACTGTTAATCATGGACCATTGCCTGAGATGGTAGATTCAGAAGTAGGTGCACTTTTTGAAATGGGAAATATAAATTCAATGTCTGAAACAATCTTAAAAGAAATCAGTGACAAAAAATCACTCAAGGAGAAAGGCGATGCTGGCCGTAAAAGAGTTCTTGAGAATTTTACTTATGAGATCGATGCAGATCAATTCATAGAAATTTATGAACGAATTGTGTAATTACCGGGAAACCCTTCATCAGTTAGAAGTCTTCGGAGGGTTGGGGACACACATGGCATCTACTAAGGCATTCAAGGGAATTCCAGTAAGTACAGTTTCCGATATACTTGTAATTTTATTAATATCTATATTGGCAATTATCCATCTTAAGGCGGTAATTCAACCACTAGTAATTGCAACTTTACTTTTCTTATTAATCAGACCTCCAGCCAATTGGTTAGAGCAAAGATTCGGACACCCTTTATTGGCCTATGGAGGATTACTAAGCATAATCGGGCTGCTTGTATTCTTCGCTTCTCAAATTCTTTATTGGAATTTGACTGAATTTACCCAAGTAGACACACAAGATAGGATTACTGAAGCTTTTACGGAAAAAATGTCGCGTCTTGAAAATCAAAAAATATTTGGTTACGAGATAGATACGTCAGGTTTAACCGAACTGGTCAGTATTGATGTAATTACAACTTTTGCTACAGATTTCGTAGGATCAATAGCAGGATTCACCGCCAGTGCAGCCACTGTATTTATTTTTCTTTTATTCATTATTCTTGAGGCAGAAACTCTCCCTAATCGAATTAAAGCCGCCTATCCTGATGAAGTCAGTCGTTTCAAAAAAATTGCTTCTAATTCGGGTGAGGGAATCAATACTTATGTTATCACTAGAGCAACAGTTGCTTTTGGACAAGCTGTAATTGCAGCAATAATCCTATATCAACTAGATATACCAGGGTGGTTTCTTTGGGCATCAATAACTTTCTTTTTGGATTTCATACCCTATATCGGTGCTCTAATTTCTATGATTCCACCTGGGATATTGGCATTGATTCTGTTAGAGCCAGGCATGGCTCTACTAATGATTGCTCTATTAATCGCTAATCAACAGGCTTGGGGTGCATTTGTTGAGCCGCAATTAGCGGGTCAGAGACTTGATATGTCTCCAATAGTGTTATTGATACTAGTTGCATTTTGGGGATGGGCTTGGGGTTTGATGGGCGCAGTACTCGGTGTCCCACTTGCGGTAATTATGAAAATCGCTTTAGAGAGTGACCCTCGTACAAGGCCTATAGCAATGTTACTTTCTCAAAACCCAACTCCATATATAGAAGAGGAATGATTAGTTCTGAATAATTAGCACTAGAATTCCTTCTACACTTATTGTTATTGTGTTTCCCAAACCTCTGTTATGAAGGCCTTTAGTCGATAAATCGAACTCTTCATTGAAAATCTCCCATTCAGCACCTTTGACACATACATTTTGACATTTTGTAAGGGCAAATATTGAAAATAATCTATCTTTATCAACATCTATTTTGAAGTTTCTTAATTCGGTAGTAATTCTATAAGTCGTAGAGTTTTGATGATGGAGTCTGATTACTAGGTTTTCAGAGATCTCAGCTAAAGAACCCCATATTCCTAATATGTGCCCTGTATCTCCTCCATCAACTCCTAAGATATCAAATTCTGAGAATCCTCTTTTTTCTAATTCATTGATAGCCTTGGTTAAATCACTAAGATTTTGATTTTCAAGAAGAGTTGTTTTAGTTACCTGATCATCATTTACAACAGAGTCTAAGTCTCCTAATATTTCTTTAACATCAAATCCAAATGACTTAGCCTTATTTCCTCCACCGTCAACTCCGAACAGTGGAGAAATATTTCCTAAATTAGAAATAATTTCTTTATCAGGTTTTTCACCATTACACCAAAGAAAAGCTCTCATTGTTATCAGCTCCTACGAGCAATTATTTTTCCGTCCTTTACTAAATCTACATCTTTTAATTCAATTGTTGGCTTCAAAATCACTCCTCTCATTTGCAAACCTATGTTGTTTTTACCACCATATGCCGAATTGTCGCCCAGAATGAAGTGTGCAGCCCCACGAACTACTTGATCTTCAAGTAAATTTCCGATTACTTTAGCTCTCGCATTCATTCCAAATCCAAACTCTGCAACTGTTTTTACTATTGCTGCTTTGTTCTTATTCAAAGATTTACTTAATTCATCAAAAGTTGAGTTTATTTCTTCAGTGAAACCGCTTTCAGATATATTAGTAACAACTCCATTTTCAATTTCCATTACAATTGGCTCATCAACTATTGCTCCTTCCCAAGAACCATCAATGACTATTTTCCCGTTCATTGTTTCTTCTTTTGGAAATACGAAAACTCTTCCTGACGGTAAATTCATTACTTGTCCTGGCCTATTGCAAATTCCATTATCATCTGTTCTCCACTTTGCCCCAATACTGAACGTGATATCAGTACCTGCTGGAGAAGTTACTTTCACATCTCTTTTTCTCCTAAACAATGATGTCAGTCCTGACAATTCTTTTTGTAGAGCGTTGTAATCTGCAGTCATTCCACCAGTTGAAAACATTAACTCACTAATGCCTGGCATAGAAATAATTCTTGTTCTACCAGTTCTTGATGCATTTATTCTAGCTTTAGTGTGTGTCATCGAACTTTTAGTGGCGAGAATAACAACATCTTGTTTTCTCATCAATTCAGCAACATAATCTGGGGGTTCACTCCCTTTTTTATGAGACGTTGGCATCATCATCATTAGAGTTCTGTCAGTTACTTCTGCTGAAGCTTCATACAATGCTCTCCCGATAACCGAACTTTCAGGATCTGTAACTATTAATATGGTTTCGAAAGACCTCATTTGTAGGCAAGTACGTATCACTGAACGGGCAGAAGTCAACATAGATTCAACAAATTCTTCCGAACCTTCATCTTCATTTCGCTGGTACTCGCTCATCAGTTTTCACCCCTACACAAGAGCATCACTTCTTCAACACGACGATTATAGATGTCAAAACAATTAACCAAGTTTATCATATCACAGAACTAAGGAAATATGAGTATATTAATGGTAATAATTTTTCTAAAAGACCTAAGTAAAAATTAACTGATTTAATAAATAATGGTTTAAAATCGTCTTATTCATTAGAAATTATTGAATAATGCTAATTTTAAACGATTTTCTCTCTTGATGCAAGTATGACTCAAATAGTGATTTATATTAAGTATGTATCATCAAAATGAGTATCGATGGATCAGGAATTGAACATACAACTTGCTGCGCTGATTTTTTTAGCCGGCACTCAAAGCCTCGGCTCCGCTGAAAGCGATGTAGCCGTTGAAACATCGACTGCCATGGATGATGAAGAATCTGAGGAGGTAGACCCGGTAACAATAACATTAATTCCTAATTCTCCTAATACATTGTAAATCAATATACCAACTTATTCATAATCTGATGGTCATGTCAGATGGTCCAGAAGGTGAAACCTGTAGGAATTAAATTTTGTTGAACTCCAAGACTCTACCATTACTACCTGGGAGAGAAATAGAATTCCCTCTTAGGGGCCCTTCAGGGTCACGTGTATGAACTACATTACCATCTACAATTGTATACATCGGCCATCCTGTTAGTTCCATTCCTTGATATGGAGTCCAACCAACTTTAGTCCATGTGTCAGAGTCTTGAATAATCCTACGATTTTCTAAATCAACTAGAGCTAAATCTCCATCATATCCTTCTTTAAGATGTCCTTTATTTTTAATTCCGTAAACTTTGGCAGGACCAGCGCACATCCATTTTACAACTTCAGATACTGAACACTTTCCTTCCACAGCGTGTGTAAGCATTAGAGGGAGTGATGTTTCTACTCCGGGCATTCCAGCAGGGGCATTCGGAAATCCGACTGATTTTGATTCTAAAGTATGAGGAGCATGGTCAGTAACGATGCAATCAATAGTTCCATCCTTGAGTCTATTCCAAAGTTTTTCTCTGTCTTCTGTATATCTTATTGGGGGATTCATTAATGCTCGAACTCCAAGTTTTTCAACATCATCTTGATTGAAAGTAAGGTGCTGTGTACAAACTTCTGTAGTGATTAAATCTCCTTTATTGGATGCCAACCAATCTGCCTCTTTCCCACTTGTCAAATGAACAATATGTAAGCGATGATCATAATCCTTAGCTAAAGCAGACGCTCTTTTTGTAGCTATTAGTGCGCATTCAATGTCTCTACATTCAGCATGTGCTGCAATGTCCTTTCGGTGCTTATATTTTGAAATTCTTGATTGTAACCTTTTTTCATCTTCTGCATGAGTGGCAATAATTCCTCCGGTATTTGCAAATATATTTTCTAGATATTTTTGTTCATGAACCAGTAAATCTCCTGTACTACTTCCCATGAAAATTTTGATTCCACAGACTCCATCCATTCCTTCAACATTTTGTAGGTCTGAAATATTGTTATTCGTAGCACCAATGAAAAATCCATGGTGAGTAACCGCCTTTTTCTGAGCTTGATTTATTTTTTCTTCTATGGCTAATCGATTAGTTGCATTAGGAGATGTATTCGGCATATCCAAAAATGAAGTAATTCCTCCTGCTGCTGCTGCTCTACTTCCACTTTCTAGATCTTCTTTTTCTGGATTTCCCGGATCTCGAAAGTGAACATGAGGATCAATCGCACCCGGCAATAAGTGTAGCCCAGTAGCATCTATAATCACTTCATCCATTTCAGGTTGAAGGCCTCCCATAGGAGCTATAGTTTTGATTAAGCCATTGCTGACACGTAGATCACCTTGGACAATCCTATTAGGAAGAACCATCATCGCGTTTTGTACTAGTAATCTACCTTTCATAGCGTCTCCAATATACTCGGGTTAACTGACACCACATGACTGTTATCATATGTAAATGTGCAAAAATCTTTCTAGACGTCTTCAAATAAGTAAGGCCTCAGGGCAGACTATCGAGTTGGAGTAGTCAGGTTATCTCGTCGGGCTCATAACCCGGAGACCGGTGGTTCAAATCCACCACTCGATACCAAAACTGAAAATAAACTGAAAGTGAAAAAAAGGGTAACTGATAGGCTGAAATACTTTTTTTCACTTTAATAATATACAAGGGGTCCTTCGTTTATTCATATACTGTTTAGTATTCCCAATATACGTAAACAGGTGGTATGATGACGAAGAAAACGGCTAGCGAGAATATGGACGAAAATGAAATTACAATAGATGTAGATGAACCGGAGATGACTATAGAAGATCTTCCAGGGGTAGGTCCTGCTACTGCAGAAAAACTAAGGGAAGCGGGTTTCGAAGAACTGCTAGCAATAGCAGTCATGAGTCCCATGGAATTGGCCGAACAGGCTGAATTGGGTGAAGCAGTATCGTCGAAAATTATTCAAGCAGCAAAAAAGTTAGCAAATATCGGTGGTTTCATAAGTGGGAATGCACTATTAGAACGCCGTAAAACCGTACAAAAATTAACCTCAGGTACTTCCGCAATGGATGAATTACTGGGCGGCGGTTTCGAAACACAATCAATCTGTGAAGTATTCGGTGAATTTGGAAGTGGCAAGACTCAAATTGGGCATCAATTAGCTGTAAATACAATCCTTCCTACATCTCAAGGTGGATTAAACGGTGAAGTATTTTATATTGACACTGAAGATACCTTTAGGCCGGAAAGAATAGCACAAATGGCAGAAGCAGTAGGTATGGATCCTCAGGACGCTCTAGATAGAATTCATGTAGCACGTGCTTACAACTCTGCTCATCAGATGTTATTAGTTGATGAAATTAAAAGAATGGCAAAATCAATTGATGTAAAGTTAGTAATTGTTGATTCTCTAACAAGTCATTTCCGTGCAGAGTTCGTAGGTAGAGGAATGTTAGCATCAAGACAACAGAAATTGAATAAGCACCTCAAAGAATTAAAACAACTATCAGATGTTCAAAATGCTCTAGTGTTGGTTACAAACCAAGTAATGTCTAATCCTGCGGCATTATGGGGTGATCCAACTAAAGCTATTGGAGGACATATAGTAGGTCATGCAAGCACATTCCGTCTCTATCTGAGAAAATCAAAGGGAGGTAGACGAATAGCCCGTCTAATCGATAGCCCTAATCTTCCAGAGGGAGAAGCGGTCTTTACCGTGACAGCCGAAGGTCTAAAGGATTGATTTTAGACCTCGGCTAGTCCGACTATTTCATTTCGGACATTGCAATATTAACTTCTTTAATTAGTGAACCGAGATGTTTTTCATCGAAGCCAAGTTCTAATTCTGCGGCTGCAAATAAATCAGGTAAAGTCTTTGTATTCCCTAATTCCATAGCATTAGAATAGTCTTTTAATGCCTTTTCAGGATTTCTTCTATGCGTTTGCCAAAGCTGCAATGCTCCTAATTGTGCGATGCCATATTCGACATAATAGAATGGAACCCCATACAAATGTCCTTGTTGTTGCCAAGATAATTCACGGAAGCTTTCGTTACCTTCCCAATCCATATCTGAACCAAATCTTTCTCTAAGTGATAACCAATGTTCTATTCTTTCACTTCTAGTATGATTCGGATTAGCATATATCCAATGTTGAAATGCATCTATTGTAGCAATCCATGGTAACAAATATACCACACCTTCTAAATGAGAGATTTTCGCTCTATTTACTTCGTCATTATTTTCGTAAAATATTCCCCACTCATCTTGAGTTAGTAATTCCATTGACATTGATGCAACTTCTGCAAATTCGATTGGATAGTTTCTTTCATCGATTAAGTCTAAGTGACCACAGTAAAGTGAATGAAATGCATGTCCTGATTCATGGATCATAGTTTCTAAATCGCCCTGTAAACCAGCAGCATTCATGAAAATAAAAGGAACTCGACTTTTTTCCAGATAATATTGGTATCCTCCCGGTGCCTTACCTTTCCTAGTCTCCAAATCTAACGTATCCATCTCAACTAATTTATCAAATTTTATTCCTAAATCTCTTGACATATTATGGAATAATTGAGATAATTTTGAAACCATCTCTTCTACAGATTCAAATGGTTTGAGAGGCTTTTTCCCATTAATATCTGGACCACTTCCAGACTTTTCATTCACATCCCATGGAGATAGCTTATCTAAACCAAAAGCCATACGTCTTTTCTCATTAATTTCATTAATTATTGGCATACAAACCTTTTCAATTGAGTCATGGAAAGTTAAACAATCTTCAACTGAATAATCAAATCTATGCATGGCTCTGAACATGTAATTAGTGTAGGAATCAAATCCTGCATTAATAGCAATTTGGTGTCTGATTTTTATTAATTGATCGAATATTTCAGATAATTCTTCCGAATCCCTCATCCATCTACTTACCATCTTTTTCCAAGCCTTTTCTCTTTTTTCTCTATCATTTGATTCTAAGAAAACCTTCATTTCAGGAAATGTCCTTTCTTTTCCTTCAAAATCTACAGTCATTGCTCCAGTAATTCCTTGAGCTTTTGTCACAAGTTTAGTTTGTTCAACTCCTAATGGAATATTTTCTGTTCTAAAAATCTCAATATCAGAAATTATTCCTCTAACCATTAAAGAATACCTTTCTGGTAAATCTGTGAGTGATGGATGCTCTGCGATTCTTCTATTCAAATTATCAGAAAATTCAGAGAGCTTAGGCCTAATATTTTCTACAAAATGTAAAAAATCACTCTTTTTCTTTTCATTCTCTGTATCGCAAGTCATACCTATGTAAAGTAATGCGCCAGTCTCTGAAATATGCTCTGCAAGATTTGAAGAATCTGAAATTAATTTTTCAATACAACTTGAACAAGTTAATTTTCTGCTGATTAAATCAGAAACATATGGCTCGATATTTTCCCATGAAGAAGCATCAAAATCATCTGGAACAAATGACAAATTATCACCTCTTATTGATAGATTTTGGGCCAACAGGTAAGTGATACTCATCACGAGAATATTTCGCAAGTTTCCAAGTAGAAACTGCATTTTCGACCTTTTGTCTAATAGCCTCTAAATCCGGATGATCCGGATTCTCTTGTTCAATCCAGCAAGCAGTACAGTATCTTTTCCCTTTGTAATCGAGATAGTTTCCTGGGGTACAAATTATTCCACATTTAGAGCAATTTCCGTAGCCATAGTATTTCGCCATGATATCCCCATTCCGTGCTCAGGTATCGTGCATATCAGTTTGTCCCTCTAAAAACTTCTTTTTGATTATACATTTGATGAAATTAGATGCAGCAGAAAGCATTCCTCTAATGACTTTTCTTCATTAATCTCATATTCGTATTTTATTCTTTTTAGTCCTTCCAATGTAGGTTTTGGTCTTTGAGGTATCAATGAACCATTCATGCGTTCAATTAGGTTATTTGCTTCTAATTCATAAATATTATAAATCTCACGATTGATTAAATTTTCGTCAATATTTTCACTAATTTCGATTTCTGGAAGCCTTACAATCCATGCAGCATGATCATTATTTCTAATTCCTGCATTTTCAAATGCAATTCTAACTTGGTGAGTTCCGGAAATAATTCTTAGAAACTCCGCATCAGGACTATTTGCAACCATAATTTGTTTTTTCTGATTTCTTTTCATTGAATACCAGGCAGTCCATAGATGTTTTTCGCTGGCAGCAACCTCGAAAGCCAATAAGAACCATTTTTCATCAGGTCTTAATTCATTGAAAGATGATAAAATTTCCTTGAAATCAATTATTTCACTATCAAACTTAATTCCCCATGCGGGGAACCAGGGCATCTGGTCTCGAATCACTGTACACGCGAGAGGCTATAATTCAATAATGATTCTAGTCATCATGTTCTTTGCTTAGATTGTATCGCATTTTTGACTATTCTATCTACTAATTTCATACTCCAACCTCTTAGTTCCGAGAGTTTAATCTTATCATTTTCTGTCAACAATGCCACATCTTTAACATTTGAAACACCTAATTTCTCAACCATCTCTCTGGCTCTAACTCTACCTATTCCTCTCAAAGAGACCAACGAAATAAGATCAGATTTACAACCATATCTCATTCTTCTATGTGTTTCATCTATCGCCTCAAATAGTACACGATGTGATTCTTTATCCATTCTTGATAATTCTTCATCTTCCATGAGAATTATTCTAGTTGAATAAAGAAGCCATTCTGCTAAATCCACCCTACTTCTTAAGTCTCCAGGTTGTACATTCCATTCCGTTTCTAGATCATTTATACTTGTTTCTTCTATCCATGATTGTAAAACTAGAGCCCCTTTCATTCTTCTTTCATCATCTAAATCTACACTTTGCATTAGTAATTCTCTTTCATGTCCAAAAAGTGCATCTTGTATTTTCTCTAGATCTTTCTTTTGTGGCCATAATGGTATGAAATCTGGCGTACATGTGACTAAGTGTAGTAGACTAAAGGGTGAAATTTGTCTTTCCAAATCAATACCTGTTAAGATTTCCATAGCATTAGATAATCCATCCTTGAGTATCTTTCCTGAGACTGGATTTAGATACAGTCTTGAGACTCTTAATCCCAAAGAAGTGGCGGAATAAACCATTGTAGGTGGATCTGGAATTTCAACTTCCTCGACTTCATAATTACTTGCTTTCTTAAAACCAAAAATTGCAGGGCCCTTCCTTGGCATAGCACCAAATTTCTCGTTATGATTTTCCCTATTGATGCTAATTCCTGAGATATTTTTTGCTGATTCTGCCCAACTAGGAATATCATCGTCCCAATTATCTTCAGAATTTTCATTATCTATTTCTTTAAGAATCCTATTTTTTACTCTTTCAGATTCTCCTTCCTTAATTATCATATCATTGTCAGAAAGCCATTTTATTACTCTATCAATTTGATTTTCTAGATCCTCTGATTCCAAATGTGTTGATAAGAATGTTTTACTAAAAAATTTACCTAAAGCATCTCTATCATTCATATCACTTGTAGCAATTAATGAGAGAATATGGGTTAATAATGCTGGATCTTCTTCTGCAGTAATAGCGTTTGGATTCGCTAATTTAGAGGTTACATTTTCCGGTTCACTTAGCAGAAAATGTTCAACATTTTTAATTTCCTCATCCTGATTCTTTGAGACAATCCAAGCATCGCCTTTCTTGTCATATTTTGGTCTTCCAGCTCTTCCCAACATCTGCTTTATTTCCATAATCGGCATTGGCATATTTCTACTGGCGGCTGAACTCCATCTTTTTACATCTCTAATTACTACTCTTCTAGCAGGTAAATTAACTCCCTGAGCTAGAGTTGGAGTTGCAACTATACAAAAAATGTCTCCATTTTTGAACAATTCTTCCACCTTTTTTCTCTGCCCATTACTCAGTCCTGCATGATGGAAGGCAACACCTCCTTTTATTGAGTTAGATAATTTCTTTCCTAAAGGCGAGGAATCCTCATTTTGATTGATTGATTCTGCAATTTTATTTAATTTTACAAACCTATCTCCATTGTCAAATTTAGGCTCATCTTTAACACGTTTTAATACATGTTTGGATAATTCTCTGGATTCTTTTTGAGAACTTTTCCTTGAATTAACAAAAATTAGTAATTGACCTTCTTCGGCAATTGTATCATCTAGTGCCGATTGCAAGATTTTTTCTTTTTCTCCGTTAATTATTCTTGGTTTAGGTAATTTTTCACCACCTTTTCCGTCTATTCGGTGTACTTTAACCTCTAATCCAGTTAAAGTTCCAGAGTGAAGACTGACTGGCCTCCATTCTGATTGAATCAATTCTGCATCTAACCATTTTGCTAATTCTTCACTGTTACCAACTGTTGCTGAAAGGGCAATTATCTGCGCATTGGGTTTCTTATGCCTTATTCTAGAGATTAATACTTCTAATGTAGGGCCTCTAGAATGATCATGTAATAAATGAAATTCATCAGTAACAATTATTCCAATATCTGAAATTAAATCTGATCTATTCCTCAATAAAGAGTCTAACCTCTCACTTGTACAGATTAAAATGTCTGAATCTTCAATTGAATTAATTTCTCCGGACCTATCTCCTATGGCTAGTGCTACTTTTAGCCCTACAACATCGGCAATTTCTTTCAGTTCATCATATTTCTCACTAGCTAATGCCTTTAGAGGAACTACGTAAACAGCTTTTTGATTAATCAAATCATGCTTCAATCTGTGTGCTATAGTCAAATGCGCAACAAGTGATTTTCCACTGGCAGTTGGAATAGTTAACATTAGATTTTTTCCATCTAGTGCATGAGGCAAAGCATCTTGTTGAGGAGGATATAGCTCTTTAATCCCCCATTTTTCTCTTAAAAATTTGACTATATCAGGAGACAATCCCAGATGTTGGATGGTCTTTTCCGAGTCTCCGCTAGAGTGTGCCACAAACATTCTCATAATCGGCCGTTCTAAAGGATGCCGTGTCGTTAATTCCATCTGTGATAAGCAGGATGCCCTTCTTTTACTGCTACAAATAATCCTTCTCCAGTAGCACAAATTTTCCCATTTGCCTCCAAAGTCATCTTTACCAATGCTCTATCATCATTTAACTCGCTCACAATAGCTGTAATTTCTAATTTAGAATCCAAGGGAGTTGGTCTTTTCAGTTTCAAACTAAATGTCGAAGTTACAGTGCACGGAGGTATCTCATTTTTATTATGTTCCATTAAGGCTATAGTTGCTGCCCAATTGCCATGACAATCGAGTAGAGTACTAATTATTCCTCCGTTAATTATCCCAGGAAATGCTTGGTGTTCAATCTTAGTTTCAAACTCCATCTTAAGCCCATTTTCCGTTCTAAATGATTTAATTTGTAATCCTTTTTCATTGGCGGGGCCGCAACCGAAACAGATACTATTCGGCGCGTATTGATCTTGTACAGAAATGTCATGTTGATGTTCCATATTGTCTCACAAAGGGTATAGGGAATTGAATTATTCCATAAATCAATCATCAGACTATCTTAATTTAAGGACCTCTTCCGAGAGTCGTTGTCTGCTACCGATGAAGAAAATGAATCGCCGTCTATGGCTAGAAAAGATTCTCCAGCGCCACGCAAAAATAGACGTCGGCACAAGCCTCTCAAAGTAGCTAATCAGTTATCGAAAAAACGTCGTAAAGAAATAGAAAAGGCATTTGAGCGTAAATCACCTTCACCTAAGAAATGGTCTAGAGAAAGTGGGCCAAAAACTCATCTATTCGATCGTAAAAGAATAAAACCAGGTAGTATAAGAAAAATTGATTTTAACTTATTAGATGTTGAAATTGGAGACTCCTGGCCAATTCCAGTAACAATAATACATGGTTCGAGACCGGGCCCAGTAGTTACAATTTTGGGCGCAGTACACGGAAATGAACTTGTCGGACCTCTAGCATTAACATACCTATGTGGGCCTAACTTCATTGGTTCAGGAGAAGACATTGATCCTTCTATGTTATCTGGAACAATCAGAATAATTCCAATAATTAATCTCCCAGGATATCGTCGTCAAACTCGAAAATTTCCTGATGGGCGCGACCTAAATAGAAATTTTCCTGGTAACAGTGAAAGTAATACAACTTCTAGAATCGCTAATCGTATATGGAAATCAATTATTCAAACTTCTGACCATGTTATTGATCTTCATACTGCGGCACCTGGAAGGACAAATATGCCTCAAATTAGAGCAAATCTAGCTCATCCTGAGAGTAATCGAATAGCAAGGTCATTTGGAATAGAAACTATCCTAGATAATGAAGGTCCAAAAGGATCTTTGAGAAGAGCTGCAAATAAATCTGGTATTGGTTGCATTACTTATGAGGGCGGTGGATCCAATGAAGCAGATCCAGAATCTGTTCAAGTAGCAATTTATGGTATTCTAAATGTTCTTAGGAGTTTACGAATGATTCCGGGTTATCCTAATCGACCTTATTTTAGGATTCTAGCGTCCGGTTCTGTTTGGATTAGATCTGATCAAGGAGGTCTTTTGGATATATTGGCACCTGCTGGTAGTTTTGTAGATGAAGGAGAAGTTGTCGCGACAATTACCGATCCTGAGAGACCAGGGATTAGTCATGATGTCTATTCTCCAAATCGAGGTTTATTGATTTGTACCGCTACTCATCCATTCGTGACTGCAGGAACCCCCATTGGTCATTTGTTACCTATGAAATCAGGAATTAGAACTCTACAAAAAAGGCTGGATGAAGAAGGTTGTTTGATTATCAGCGGTTCTGACGGAGAACCTCCATGGAGAGAAGATGACGATGTGGAAGATATTTCTATCGAAGGAGAATGGTCAGGCGGAAGTCCGGATGCTGAATGGGGGCAAAATGAACATCCATCTCCTGAAGAATCATGATTCTTATTCTTCAATTATTCTTGAAGGTAAATCTAATAATTCAACTTCATCATCTATTTTTTTACTCGGTATAGTTAACATTGGTATAGTTGAGGGTAGATTAGGTATTGATTCTTCATAGGCCTTATTTTGCATTTCTAATAATGATAAATCTGGTGCTGAAGGTAATTCTGTTTTTGTAAATGAATATTCATATTCTACTTTATTTGAAGGAATATTATACGAAGTATAGGCTTCTTCAAGTAGTCTCTTTTGCTTAATTCTGTAATTAACAAATACGCCTGCAGATAGAATTGACATCATAATCATAGATAATAATAAGATTCCCAAACCACTAGTTAAGAAAGATACTAAATTATCAAATAGTGTTGGGGGTGGAATCCAAACAATCATATCAAGTTCCCAGATAAATTCAGTGGAAACTCCTGAATCAACAATTGTTGCAGTAATTAGTTGTCTACTCGTTCCATTTGTACATAGTAATAAAGTTAGATTATCTTTATTCTTACTACATTCTAATTCATCAATGACTAATCTTGTATTTTGGTTTGAGAGATTCTCTGATAAGTCATAATCTCCTATGCGCCAGGATATTTCTGTATTTACCTGTGATGGAATATTATTTAGGCCAAAAATTAAACTCTCGTTAACAGCATCCCAATTATAGATAACCTGAGTACGAGGAATTACAAGAACAAGATTCTCTCTTTTCAGATTATCATCAATTAATTCGTTACAATCATCATCTAAACCATTCCAGATTTCAATCGAATTAGGATTGATTTCTGAATTTAAATCGTCACAATCCTCGAAATCATAGTATTCGTCATTATCATTATCATAGTTAAATATCAGAGGATTAGACATTTTAGTTAAAACTTCTACTCCATCATTAATTCCATCTCCATCTGTGTCCTCATCATTATAATCAGAAGTTATATTATGATATTCTTCGAAATCTGATAGTCCATCATTGTCAGAATCAATTGTATAGAAATCTTCATCAATTTCTCCATCACAATCGTTATCTTTTTTATCTAACATTTCAATTAACGAAGGAGAAACATCTGGGTCGTCGTCTGCACAGTCCTGAAACCAGTACCAACCATCGCCATCACTGTCTTCGTCAAATACAAGTGGGTTAGCTCCCAATTCTGCGTATGTATTGACTTCAATACCGTCCGGTAATCCATCTTTATCTGTATCGCCGTCATTAGGATTAGTTGAGATGAAATAATACTCATCATAGTCTGATAAGCCATCTGAATCAGTATCTAAATCTATGAAATCTTCATCAATTTCTTCATCACAGTCATTGTCAATCGAATCTAAAGCTTCAGGTAAGCCAGGTGATCTAAGTATATTGTTATCGTCACAGTCCTCAAACCAATACCATGTATCGCCGTCATTATCTTCATCAAAGATTAAAGGATTTGCTCCTAAATCTGAGTATAAGTTAACTTCCGAACCGTCATTTAATCCATCACCGTCGGTATCTGCATTTCTATAGTCAGTGTTATGAATATGATATTCTGGCCAATCTTTCAACCCGTCATTATCCCTATCTGTAAAATTAAATCCTTCATCAATTAAATCATCACAATTATCATCGAATCCATTTAATTTCTCCGGTTTACCAGGGTTAATCTCTGCATCTTGATCATTACAATCATTGAAGTGATAATAAAAATCAGAATCTTCATCTGCATCAAAGATCAACGGATTACTCTGCCATAGATTAATTTCAGCGCCATCATTTAACCCATCAGAATCAGTATCTTGACTGTTTGGATCGGTTTGATAAACTGATATTTCAATTAAATCAGATAAACCATCTAAATCAGTATCTGACATCGTTGCATTTGTAAAATAAACAAAAATTTCATCATAATCATTCAATCCATCGGAATCAGTATCTTCATTGTAAGGGTCTGTTCCCCAAATTAAAGTTTCATTCTCATTTGAAATACCATCATCGTCATAGTCTAAATCTATATTCATGCCATGGATTATCATTTGCCATGAATTAAGTGTACCAGATGTGCCTGAAGTGGTATCTCTTATCTTTAATTTCCAGGTTCCTAAACTACTTTCATCCCAGTGATGCACCGTGTTAAACATCCAATTAGAATAATCATTACCTCCATCGTTATGCTCTTCAGCCAGCCATGATTGAGTACCATTTGGAGATTCCAAAACTATCTCTAAATCACCTCTGTTGGAATGATCGATATCCACTACAACATCTATACTTTCTAAACTAATATCATCAGTAATTTGGACATCAAATTCACTCCATGAGTTAGTCGATGTTGGGATTGTAAATGATGGCAAATACGGTCCGAATGTGAGATTCACCTCCTCATCTACATTTGTCCAATTTTCTGCTAACGAAACCGCTCTTCCAGCATCTACAGCCCCAAATCCATACTTATGGGATACATCATGTCCAGCATCATTAATTCCCCAACTTGAATCTGTAGGGTCATTCATTCTTGCACTGTTTACCAATATATGCTGGACATCTCTCCAGGTTAGGTTTTCATTCGCATCTAATATCAAAGCGATTACACCTGCAGCCAAAGGAGTGGCACTAGAAGTTCCTCCAAAACTATTTGTCACATTTCCATTATCATAGCCAGCATCATCTGATGTTGTATCTGGATCATCATGGATATCAGTTGTAGTTATTCCTTCACCGTCTCCGTTAGAATGGGCGGCCACTAGGATACTCGCTCCAGGCTCAGAATAGTATGACTGTTCTCCATAATGAGTAATTGCCGAAACAGCAATAGTAAATCTACTATTTGCCCAACCGTCATAATTAGCATTATCATCACTTGTAAGGCCATTTCCTGCTGCCCATGTAATGATATTTCCTAGTCCATTTCTACCTTCATAAGCATCATTTTCAAATGCTGCTAACATCAATGGCCCAGGGGCGTCCAATGTTTGTCCATTATCACTAGGTCCCCAAGAGTTGGTATAGATGTGAGTTTCATTGTTCATGAAAGATAATGCATCAGCCTCTGTAGAATCTCCTGCCCAACATGCAATTAATGTTGAACCAGCAAGAGTTGCGTCATAGGCTGCACCTGCTACATGAATTGAGTTATCTCCTGCAGCAGCAGCAACTCCTCCAGCTGCAGTTCCATGTCCATTATTACTGGTCGGAGTAGGGTCTGCATCATTGTTACACCAGTCATAGGAATGATTAGGCGAATAATTGGGTGAAATATCTGGATGATCTTTATCTAAGCCATCATCAACTACACTGATTATAATCCCATTGCCTGTATAAGAATTCCAAACTGAAGTGACATTTGCATCTTCTCCAAATGTTCCCGATGTTTGCCCCGTGTTTCTCAGATGCCATTGATCGTCAAATACCTCATCATTAGGGATTGAACGTGTTACTTGTTGTTTCTTAATTAAGGGGGAAAAGGACTCAATATCTCCATTTTCTAGTAATTTTTCAAATTTTTCTACTATATTTGATGTCGATTCGAGATTCCAAATATATGCTCCTCGTAATTGAGATGCGCTTTCTATAGTGACTGATTTTGGGATCATTTTCATTTGTTCATCTTTGTTACTCGATGAGATAACTAACCATTGCCCAGTATCCTCTAATTCTTCCGTAGAATATTGTTCTAAATCTGATACCCTTTCAAATGCCAATTGTACTGCAATTGAATAAGTAGGAATAATCAATTCTCGTGTATTTGATGATAATTCTTCTTGATTTCTATCATCAGCAGAAACTAAGCCTGAAATTGGTGCGGAAAGCAAAATAAAAACTACGAATAATGCCAAACGCATACCCCTGACATGTCAGTAGGGGTTTTAGGTATTCGTTAATCATGCATTAACAATAAGTCATTATTTTTGCCAATTCTTTATTGCTAGATGAACTTCATCATCATCCATTAATCTACGTTGTTGTTTTGCGATTGTAAAAAGATGAGCAACTAGTTCATCAGTAATTTGATAATTATTTTTACTAAGCCACCATGTTATGTTTGAACGGCCGCTCATGTGTCCAATTCTGATTACTTGCTCTAGACCATAATCTTGGGCAGGAACTCCGGAATAGATTCTATCTGCAAGCCAATGTTCTCCTTTTTTCATAGCCTTAACTACGGCACTTGCATGTACTCCCGTACCTGTCTCGAATGCATCTTTACCAAATACAGGATAGTTTCTTGGTAGGGCTACTTCGATGTATTCATGTGCTTTTTGCATATAATCATTCAATGCAGTCAAATCATTATTGATTATTCCCATTAAACTCAGATTTACTAATGTTTGATCCAAAGGAGCATTACCTGCTCTTTCCCCTACTCCTAATGCGGTTCCATGAATTACATCTGCACCTACTTCAACGGCTGCTAAATTATTTGCAACCCCAAGACCCCTATCTTGATGGCCATGCCAGTTTACTTCTATATCTCTACGTTTAACTCCTGAGTCTGGAATCACTTCATTTTGGATAAAGGATAGCAACTTTCTAACTCCATTAGGGGTTACATGTCCGCATGTATCGCAAACGCAAATCCTATCGGCACCTAGTTCGATTGCTCTGGTATAAACTTGTTTTATTTCTTCGGGCTTACTTCTAGTTGTATCTTCTGTGACAAACATTACCGGAATATCGTTATCAACTGCAAATGTAACTGCTTTTTCAGCAGTTGATAATATTCTATCCATATCCCAACCTTCAGTATATTGCCTGATAGGACTAGTTCCTAGGAATGCACTTGCCTGAATTTGTACTTCATGTTTAGCCTGTAAATCAACTAAAGGTCTAATATCATCAACTACAGTTCTAACTGCACACCCCGGTCTCAATTCAAATGAATTTTCAGTCATATGAGATAGCATAGAATCTATATGATTTACATGAAAAGGTCCAGCTCCTGGCAATCCTAAATCTACTTTTTGAATCCCAAGTTTTTCCATAAAATCAATTAGTTCGATTTTTTGTTTAATTGTGGGATTTCTGGCACTTGGACTTTGCAAACCGTCCCTTAGAGTTTCATCATCGAACCATACCTCATGTGGATGATTTGATGAATCTCTTTTGATTTCATAGTCAATAACGTTCCAATCAAAAATCAGGTCCTTCTCATCCATCAGGCCACCACCTTTTCTGTTCCGCAACTAACTGTTTAGTGCTTGAATCCATCGGGAAAGAAAACACAATTATTTCTTAACTCCTTTATTTCTAAAAATTATGTATAAAATTAAGATGGTGCTTAGTATTGTTCCATTTATTATGAAATTACTGCTTGTCAATACTAGTATGACGAACATTATGGCTAGATATGTTAGCGATATGAAAAAAGAATGTGAAGCAGTAGGCATTCTATTATTTTCATCATTATTTTCATTTACATTTATTTTCCAAACAGTAACTCCATACCATATGCTCAACATTAGACTGTTAATAATGGCCAGAGACATATTTGCATCTATATCTGAAATTTCTAACCAATTATCTTGTTCTTGAAATGCTAGGGGGGTTGTCAAAGATAGTAAAATCAATAATACTGAATAAATCTTCATTTCAACTAATGTTCTTTCTTTTCCTTTAACATTAGGCATCATCGGGACTCCAACCTTTTCATATTCTTCAGATCTGTATAACGCCAAAGCCCAGAAATGTGGTGGAGTCCATAGGAATATTAGTAGAAACATGAACCAAGGCATGTATCCTCCAATATTCACAATAGAATCTATAAAGTTACGAGTTGAATTCATTACTAATTCAATTTCACCTTCTGCTGCTGCCCAACCAATTACTGGAGGAGTTGACCCAGCAATCCCTCCAATTACAATATTTTGGACACTAGTTCTTTTTAGCCAGATGGTATAGATAAATACATAGAAAAGAATGCTGAATAATGCCCAGAAGGCAGCAACTTCATTAGCCATTTCCAATAGCCATAATGTTCCAATAATTGAAATTGAAATCCCAAATAAAAGAGCTTTCTGTGAACTAATTTCTCCGACCGACAAAGGTCTTTTTGAGGTTCTAGTCATAATTGGGTCAATATCTCTGTCATACCACATATTGATACAATTAGCACCTCCAGCGGTCAGGTAACCTCCAATAAATACAATAGTCATTGTTTCTATAGTTTCTCTATCAATCTTATTAGCCTCGATTAAATCATGACATAGAATTGCACACATTGCAGTAATTTGTAATAGTACAACCACTCTTGGTTTCGTTAAAGAAAAGAGCGAATTAATGAGTGCCCTTGTCTCTCCCATATTCACTCCTATTGCTAATAGTCTTTGAAAGTCATTGAGCAATAGTATCATTCACAACATGATTTTTTTCGTACAGCGTTATAACTTTGATAGTCATTAGTATACTTGTAATCATTACAAATACTAGTGATGCCAGCATAAGATGAATCAAAGATAATAACTCAAAATATACAATTTCAAAATTTTCTAATTTTGCAGAAAGCACATATAATCCACCTAATCCAATATTAATTAGGTATAATGTTGATGAAATCCAAATCCATTTACATAATAATGTTCCATATTCTCCCTCCTTATTTTCCTTCCAAATTATGTAACAAGTGATTGCTAGAATTGTCCCAACGATACTAACTAATAATCTGTGTAGAATCTGAGATTGAGCCTCAAAATCCACTACCTTTTGATATATTGAATCATTACATAATGGCCAAGATCCTGGGAATCCTGAAACGCCACATCCTTGATTTGCCCCAGGTGTTGTTGAAACAAAAACTCCCAGGAACAAAGTCAAGAATGTTCCAAATGATAATAATACAATACGATTAGTCCATCTTTTAGCCAATATTGGATCAAATTCTATCCATTTGGGAATTTGTTCTTTATCTCTTACAGTAGCCAACCATATCCAAATTAATGACATTAAAAATAGAAGTGCAGATGCTAGATGTAGTGCAACACTCCAATGTAAATTATCTAATCTTACAGTAACATATCCTAGAAAACCCTGCCAACCTATCAGCAATACGGATATCAATGAAGCCAATTTAACTTCATTAGTTAATTCTTCATCTTTCCTTATGATAAACCAATTTAAAATTACTAAAGGCCCTAAAATAGCTCCTGCTAAAAGTCGATGTATCCATTCAGTGAATATTTCAAAGGTAGTATACGTATGGCTCGACCCTCTAGAGTCTATCTCACTTGGATTTTCATCAAACCATTCTCTTTGTTCTTCCTCAGAAATATCAAATCCCCAAGTTCCGAAGCATGTAGGCCAATCTGGACACGATTCTCCGGCATCATAGATTCTAATTGTTCCTCCAGCAGCAATCACTAGAATTGTGACTCCTACAATGATTGCAGTCAGTTTTTCTACACTGACCCTTTCGAATCTCATTATCTCACGACCCATTAGTCATAGATATAATTGTGTTTTATTCGTCGAGATGTGGTTCGACATCAATTGGTATTCTATGTTTTAGATATTCTAGAGTTGCAATTTTCATTGGATCTAAAACAACCCTCTCTTTAGCTTCATCAACCCCATACAGTTGAATTAATTCTCCTGAGAACTCTTCTCTCAATTCATCTTCTGAGACGAATAAAGGTGCTCCCATACTAATTTGAAGTGCGCGCGCACCAATAATTCTTGCTTTTTCGAAGCGGGTATGTGCTCTTGCAGGCTTGACCATGATGCAGAACGGCCAGCGACCCCCACATAAGGGCATTGACTCACTTAATCAGTTATTTCTGTCAATTATTGAACAATTTTCACCTTTATTTGGCTTCTATTAGCATTGCCACGGCATTTCCTCCGCCTAGACAGATTGTGACAATTCCTTTATTCCCCCCAGTTCTATTTAGGGCATTGATTGTAGTCATTAGACACCTTGTTCCTGTTGCTCCTAGTGGATGCCCAATTGCTACGGCTCCTCCATGAACATTGAATCGATCTTCTGGAACTTTTAGTGCCATTTGTACTGCAACAGATGCCGCAGCGAATGCTTCATTATGTTCTAAAATATCAATTTCCATAATATCTAGATTATTTCTTTCCAAAAGTGTCTCAACAGCTGTAATAGGGGCAACCATCACTCTTTTCGGTTCAACTCCTGAGGTAGTATAATCAACAATTTCAGCAAGTATTGGCAATCCTTTTTTCCTCGCAAACTCTTCTGAACATACTAATACTGCAGATGCACCATCTGAGACCTGACTTGCGTTTCCTGCAGTTACTTGTCCATTTTTTTTGAATACAGTTTTCAGATTTGCTAGCGATTCGATATTTGTTTCTGGTCTGATGCCTTGATCTATTTCTAAATCTTCAATATCTATTATTTCACTATCAAACCAACCATTATTCCATGCAGCATTAGCTAATGCATGGGATCTAACTGCATATGCGTCTGCAAGTTCTCTTGACAAATTGAATTCTTCTGCTACTATTTCTCCAGTCATCCCCATAGAAGTTCCATCAAAAGCATCTGTTAAACCATCATGCATCATGATTGACTCTAAAGTGCCAGAATCAATCATTTCGCCTTTTATTTTTTCTTTAGCAAAGTATGGTGCATTACTCATCGATTCAATCCCTCCAGCGATAATTACATTTGCATGTCCTGAGACGATATCGCTTGTAGCTATCATTACAGCTTTCAAACTAGATCCACAAACTTTGTTGATTGTAGTGCAAGGAGTTGAATATGGTAATCCCGCATTAATAGCAACTTGTCTTGCTGGAGCTTGTCCTGAGCCAGCTTGTAATACTTGACCGATATAAACTTGGTCTATAACGCCACTTTCAGGATCTATTCTAACTTTTTTCAAAAGTTCTTGAACAACTTTAGATCCTAGTTCAGTTGCTGAATAATTGGACAATGCTCCTCTAAATTTACCAATAGGTGTACGTGCATAACCACATATCACCGCCTTAGGCATAACTCATCGAGTGAGGTTGTGGTCTTGAATAGTGCGATGAACAAACTAGTTTTCACACATCTTTTTCTGAATAAAATCCATAGAAATCTGGATTAATTAATTCTGGCCGTTTATCCGACTTAACCAGAATTGTTCTAATTGCCCACAAGTCTTTGAAGACTCTATATTGGGATGTTTTATCTAAATAATCTACTCCACTAGTCCCTCCAGTCCCTATTCTTCTTCCCATTATTCTCTCAACCATTCTCGCATGCGAATGTCTCCATTTAACCATTGATTCTTCTAGTTCAACTATAGCATCAATTAATTTCCGCGGCCATGCTAAAAGTGGTAATTCTCTGTATGATTCTATGAATAATAGGCTAGCCCTGGCTCTGTTTATCTTTCCTCCTGGTACAAGGAATGAGATTGCACTTTGATGGGCAGAATTAAATCTTTCAACTGCCTTATCCAAATCAGATGTACCATAACTTGACATCCTCTTAGCGGCATCTTCTCCCATTGATTTATGTGCTGATAAATGTTTATTGACATAATCTTCTACAGAATCCGAATCTTTCTTGGAACCATAAATTGAACCCATAATTGGTGTTCTTGAAATCCACTTCATTAATGATTCTTCCAAAGATGGTTTTGCCAAAGCATCTTCTAAATCTTGTAAAATCTCTGCGTCTTTTACACTATTTTCTGCTAGTTTTCTGAATGTATCTATAGGATCCATCCCAAACATTCTATCTTCATTTTTCAATCCAAGCAATATCTCGAATTTTCTCATTTGGAAAGATTCGAAACCTGATGCTGATCCTAATCCATCTCTAAATGAAAGGAAACCTTGTGGAGTCAATGTTTCCATAACCGACCATTGTGTAGCCATTAATTTAAAAATTTCAGTAGTTCTACCTAGTCTTTCAACTGCTTGTGGAATATCTTTCTCAGGAACCTGTTCTTGAGATAGAATATTTCTGACTTCTGAGAGTTCTCTTATTATTTGTTTAAACCATAATTCAAACGTTTGGTGTACTATGATGAAGTGCATTTCATCAGAAGAAATGCCTCTATCTTCTCCTTGCAACTTTAGTAATTCGTCCAATTGCAAATAATTTCCATAGGTCCAATTCTCTCCACCCATGTTCGTCCGATAGCGTTTCACTCTTGAATCATTACTGTTGGAGCCGTTCGGATTTTGAAGCATATTTCTCTCATTTTCCCTATTGTTTGAAATATTAATGGTTCTTAGGATTTTTATGGAAGATAGTCATAATTATTCTAATGATGAAAAAAAATTAGGGTATGTATTATCGTCTGAGATTACTGTTGATGAGTATATTTCATTAAAAATCCCATCAATCGAGGATGCTAAAATATTATTCCAATTAGTTGAAAAAAATAGAGACTATCTTAGAGAATGGCTTCCATGGGTGGATTCCATAACCTCTTTGCAGGATGAAATTAATTTTATTTCAACATCTCGTAAGAATCATATTCGGGGAGATTCAGGCCTATGGTTAATAGTCGAAAATAACTATCCAATAGGGACTTTAAGTCTTAATTGGATAGATTGGAATAATAATTCCTGTGGTATTGGTTACTGGATTTCCCAAGAAAAATCTGGGAACGGAATTATCGCCAATAGTTGTAGGTCTTTAATTAATCATCTAATTGAAAATAATAAACTCCACAGATTTGTTATAGAAGCTGGAATAAATAATCTTCCTAGTAGGAAAGTTGCTGAAAATTTAGGTATGAGGTTGGAGGGAATAAATAAAGATAGAGAGATAATAAATGAGAAATATATCGATCATGCAATGTATGCTATAACTGCTCCTGAATGGAATGAACATTGAAAATATATTAAGAATTATTCATCAATCCATGATCTTCAATACTACATCCTCCAGGTGGGAGTGAGGCTAATACATCATCCTGAATCAGGCCAGTAGCCTTAGATATTTTATTCGCTATAGATTCCTTTTTCTCTCTCCCTGGCATTATTTTAATCCATTTCTCAAATATTTCTGATATTGTTTCGACAGTTCCACAAACTGGCAGAGGTACGCCATTGATTACCCCAATCCCCATCCCTATTTGTAAATGTAAATCTCTATGCCATGTTCTTTGTCCTCTAACAACGAAACTTCCTCTTCCGAGAGACTCACCGCTTTCAGTTTGTTTTGATACCTGACTAGGCCGAACATGAAAAGCGGTTGCCGCAGCCCCTCCACTGCCCCAAGCTCTGGACCAGCAAACAGCCATCTGAGCGGCTTGAGAAATTATATTCTCATCTAAATCTCTAGCATCTTCTAAACCCTCACCTAGATTTTGAGAAATTTGCATTGATTTAATTCCATTTTGTAATTCAGAGACATCACCTATTATTGTAAAACCATCTTTTAATTTTAATGAACAGGATGGAGCACCGTGTAAATCCGCATGGACATACAAATCATTGGAATTTAGATGCTTCCTAACTATTGTGTCATTTCCTCTCGCATCCCTTCCTCCAACAATAATATGCCCTCCTTCAAGAATTGCCCATCTGTATTTTTCAAACCAGAATTTTTTACTTCTCTGAATACCTCTTACTCTGCCAGCAGCAACATCTTTTTTCCTTCTCTTTTCTTGTTTTGATTTTTCTTTCTCTGTATTTTCTAGTGCTTTTTTGGCCCCTTGCGATTTATCTTTCAGAGTTCTTGCATCTTGGAAGTATCTTTGTGCGTTTTGATGTACAGTTTTATCAGCATATAGAGTGACACTTGCACCAGGTTCACCTTCCTCATCTGGAAGAAACGCAACAAAAGTTCCTTTTTTCGGATCTAACCTATCAATCCACTGTATTTCTCTGACTTTTTCTGATATTTCTTGCCAAGTGTGTTTAGAAATAGCATCATTGAATTGTCTCATTATAGTTTCTAGATGAGGCCAATTATCTTGCATTGCCTTGCCTAATTCTTGATTTATTGCGGCTTGAGATAGAAAGCGTTCAATGGCATTCCTTTGTTGATCCGCTCTCCTCTCCAATTTTGCTTTCTTTTCACCTTCATCTTGCCCAATTTTTACTAGTTTTTCTTCCTCTCTTCTGATAAATGCCGCAGCATCGTGAGAACCAAAAGCTGCATCATATCCTGAGCATAAAGTAGGAATATCTACTGATAATTCTCTATCTAAATATTTCAAATCTATGGGGGCAATCTCCTTTATTTCTCCTGACAATTCATCTTTGTCTTTCAAATCAGCTGTTTCATTCCATTTTTCTAACATTTCTTTATTTCCAAACCACATTCTACTAGAGCTATTATTAGCTAATTCTTCCAGTAGATTGATGATTGCAGCATCTAAAATTTCTCTCTGTTCATAATTCAAATCCTTCGCTTTGAGATTTTCTTCCAAATCAGCTGAAGCACATATTGCACTACCATAGATTCTACCCAAGTTCCCTCTTGCTGCCAGTGTTCTAATTAAATCATCATCACTTTCATCGAGCAATTTGTCTAACTTTACTCTATTAATTTCTCTTGGATCAACTGCAGCAGGTGGAGGGATGTATTTCACTCCTCTTTTTAGAGATCTACTGGCATATTTCGCATGAGTTAATGGTTGAATTATTATCCCCTGTTCATCTAGCAGTAATACATTTCCATCTCGAAATAATTCTATAATTAGTTTCAATTTACCACTTCCATGTTCAAAAGTCATTGAAACAATTCGATCGAATCCTAGTTGTTCAACTTCGATTAGTCTAGAGTTATTCAGATGTTTTCTCAATACCATTGCAAATTGAGAAGGTTGTGATGGCATAGGCCTATCTCGCTGTGAAAGATATAATCTTCTTCCACTTACAATAACCAAATCAGATGATGGTGAACCTTTAGGATTGAGTCGTATTACAACCTGTTCATAGTGTGGTTGGTATGCTTTACGTGCTCTAGCACCAATCATTGATGAAAGTTCACGAACAATTCGTGCAACGTCAAATGAAGAAGCCTGTTCACGCATGTCTCTCACTGTTCCGTAAGCATCATCCTTCATCAGGCAATCGCTTTAGTTTATCCATTCAATTCTATGTCTGAGTAGAAAGATTCGATTTCTTTGAGCGCTTCTGCTTGGTGTGCATATTGATTTGATGGTATTGTAATTATACACGCATTCGGTATTCTTCTAGATATAACCTCTACATCCTTCATTCCATGTAATTTATCAGACTCAGCACTTAGAATGGCACATGGTATTTCAATATTCGACAAACTTTCTGGCAATGAGTATCCAATTAGATATCTAGCCGAGTATCTCATTCTTTCATAGTTCTGCGAAAGTAGTGTTCTTCGATATCGAATCTTCTGTCCTTCTTCTTCAACTTTCCTTTCAACTGCCCATATTGCAATTTTTATAAGCCATTTTAATGTAAATTTAGGTAATGGTAATTTGATTAAAATTTTTGCCCATGAAGGAAATTTAAATTTTTGATTCGGTGCTAGAAAAATAGAACTCTTACCTGATATTTCCCCCTCTTGTAATCCATGAATAATAATAGTGGAAGCTAAAGATGATGAAAACAAATGGAAATCTTCATCCAATTCGTTCTCTAATTGCAACTTTTCGATTATGACTCTTATATCTTCTATGTATTTACTGATAATGAAATCTTTTTGTTTCATTTTATTATCAAATATGGCACTGGCCTTTTCACGAGTTTCAATGTAGATAATTTTCCTTTTTTGGACCCATTCCGTTACTAAGGGCCTCCATCCTTCGAAGACTGACCCCCAACCTGGAACCATTAATATTGGAGTACTTGATGTTTTTTTGACAGGTTTCCAAATAAAAACTCTCAAAGAAAGATCCTCAGAAACCCTGATGATCTTTTCCTCTCCGGTTGAATTTGGTAGATTTGGTATTCCTTTCCAATGATTATCCATTCAAACACCTTTTGATATTTAGCCGGATCTTCTTCCGCCACCATTTGTCATCATTCATGATTACGCCTACATATATTGCTGACAGTAGTAATTATTCATATTATCTGTAATTTTTATTAATTATCATTCATTAAATGAATATTTGCCATTATTGAAGCCTATTTTTCCTGATTTAATATGCCCTTTAAGATGGGATAATGTTTGATCAATCATCAGTCTAGGATGAGCTTTTGGAGTGTCTTCATATGATTTTTTAGCAATTGACTCTAAGTCTGTAAAATTATTCTTTACGGCTTCAAGTACCAATTTATGTCTATTACTCCTATGTCTAATATAGCGATCTAATAATTTTTCAGGATTGGCTGAGAAAGGACCATGTCCAGGGAATAAGAGAGGCGGATTAATATTCTTAATTCTTCTTAATCCTTCAATATATTCGTTCATATCTCCGTCACCTGAGGGGACAAGAATTGTACCTATAACGGCTACATTATCTCCACTGATAATGCCGGCATCTCCAACCAAACAAATGTGTCCCGGACAGTGCCCAGGGGTCTCAATCACATTCCAACATACAGACGAACCATTTCCATTGAGTATGAATGAATCATTCTCCTTCAATAACTTATTATTTCCCAATATTGTAATTGTATCTAATGTCTCTTTACTAGCCCATATAGGCGCTTTATACAATTTATTAATTTCTTCTAAGTTGCCAATATGATCTTGATGCTTGTGAGTAAATATTGTTGCTTTGATTTCACTTCCAGTTGAGATAATTTCAGTTATCTTTCTAGATAGTATTTCTAATGCCTCGTCACTTTTAGCAGCGGGATCTATGATGACTCTCTCTCCACCGGCAACTCCTAGGACATAGCAATTCGTATGAGTGGCCGGAGGTAGTGTCTGAGTGGGTAATGGTATGCATTCAACGCCGGGTGCAAACTCCAAGATATGATATCCTTCAGAAGGTCTTTTCGATAGTTCATCAAAAGCAGATATCAAATCTCCATTTTCTTTTATTGCTTGACAAATATCTCTAACTAAAGTTACTTGTGGTGGTGGCAATCTTACTTCATTACTTAGCCATGACTGAAGTAGAAGTTCTGGATTCCACCATTTATATTCATCAAATTCAGAAATCCCCTTCGGAAATCTTGGCTCAATTTTTGAGTCACCTATGGAAAGATGATGAAATGTATTTGTAAATCTAACAGGTGCAAATGGAGGCATTGTCCTAACAGCGATAATTTGCGGACTAAAATTCCCAATTTTCAATTTCCCTTTTTTTACATAATTGCCCCATTCCATTTTATCTTGACAAATCTTTTCTTGTATTTCTTCGTCAACTAACTCTAGAGAACCACTTCCATCTGGAGAAAATCCTATTTCTTCGACAAGTTCTCTAAGCAAAGTAATACTATTTACAGGATCATATGTGTTTGCTAGCCAGTCCGGATTTTCCTCGGATAGTTTTCTATCTGTACGACTTACGCCACCTCCAGGAAATGCCCAGAAATCAGGAAAAGAAGGTACTTCTGAAACTCTATGGCATAGTAGTATTTCTCCAATATTTTCATTCATTCTACTTACTATCATCGAAGCCGAAGGTCTAGGAATTGCGACATTGGCCCTAGGTAATTCCACACCCTCGGGTAATTCATCCATACCACCTCGAGGAGGTTAATGATTTCAAACCAGCCTGTCGAATGACTCAAGTCTGTCAGGCTAATCGACAATCATGATTGACTACTTGCCGATCAGTCACAGAGATACTGAGAATGGTGCAAAACTTTTCGAGATTTTGATGCCTAGATTCGGTCTTGGAGTTTGGCAGATGGATAATGATGAATGTAAATCATCTATTATCCATGCATTAAAGCACGGCTATCGATTAATTGATACAGCTACTGCATATGGAAATGAAAAAGCGGTTGGTGAAGCAATTAGAGAATCAAAAATACCTAGAGAAGAGATCTTTATTGTCACAAAACTCAGAAGAGTCCATGCAACAGGTTTTGATGAAACCATTTCTCAATGTCGAGAAAGTCTGCAGCGACTCGGACTTGATTATGTTGACCTATATCTAGTACATGCTCCTCCAGAAGATATTTCAGTTCGTGGAGATGTTTGGAGTGCTATGGAAGAATGTTTAAGATTGGGACTAACTAAATCAATTGGTGTTTCAAATTATGGAATTAATCACCTTGAGGCGATGTTAGAATATGCTACAATCCTACCGTCTGTCAATCAAATTGAAGTACATCCTTGGTTACAGAGAAACGAATTAAGGAAAGTGAATGATGAATTTGGAGTTACTACAATGGGATACTCTCCATTAGCTAGAGGGCATAAAGTAGATGATCCATTACTAGCATCTATCGCACAATCTATTGGCTGTACTCCTGCACAGGCTGCAATAAAATGGGTTTATGATACTGGTTGCATTACAATACCCAAATCAAGCAATCCCAATCGAATAATTGAAAATAAAGCCTCGTTAAAAATCGATATTACTGATTTCATTGATGATTTTTCTTCACTTGAGGAATCATATGTATCAGGATGGAACCCCACAATTGAACCATGAGTGATAATATGAAAAAACCAGAAACTATTGAAGAAGAGTTGGAAATTATCGCTGCAGCATTAGAGGCAGGAATCGATCCTTTCCCTCCTAGAAAAGAATCTCGACCTTGGGGCCGAATTGCTCTAGGTTGGTTCATGATTATCATAATGGTTAGCTGGGTTTCAGAGATTCTTTATCGTTCGATATAACTTTTTTCTAAAGTGTTTTTTTACTACCTAGTGTGAAAATAATAACTTGCTCATTTATGTCCTCTATTGAATAGCATATGTCATGCCTCAACTAAAGATTGGAGACAATGCTCCAAATTTTATATTACCCGCAATTGATGGGACCTCATTTGATATGTCAAATTTCAGGGGGAAACGCATTATTTTAACCTTCTTTAGATTTTCATCTTGTCCTTTTTGTAATATTAGAATTAATAGAATCTTAAAACGTTGGGAAGAATTTGATAACGATACTGTTATGGTTGGTGTTTTTGATGCTAAAATTGGTGAATTAAAGAAAAGTATGAGGCGTCATAACCCTCCATTCACAGTAGTTGCAGATGAAACCTATGAAAACTTCCTAAATAATGATGTGAAAAAATCCCTTCTTAGAGTTCTTTTGGCTCCTATGAGAGCTCCATTAACGATGTTAGAAGCAATTTTCAGAGGCTACATTCCGTTAACAATGTCAATCTCAAAACTTTCTACAATACCTGTAGATGTCTTAATTGATGAAAATGGTAAAGTTGTTAAGGCACATTATTGCAAAGACACCGTCGATCATTTACCTATTGATGAGCTAATTGCATTTTCGAAAGGTGAATAGTGTTGATTAACTAAAATAAAGCACCAAGACACACATTACTAGCATAAGTGATGCAGGGGTTGCCCTACTCAAAGGATCTCCTCTTGTTTTGAGATGACATATTAATGCACCAGCCATTAAAATCCCCATTGCCATAACAGCATATTGAACTAATTGGGTATACCATATTCCAATAATTAACATTGAAGCTAAACATAACTTTGTCGCTCCAACTGCATAAACAGACCATTTTGGCAATCCATAAACTGCAAATTCTTCAAAAATATTCTTTGCATCTCCTGCGCGATAATTAGTATTGAGATTTGGCCTTAATATCCAAACTGCAAAGATTACCAAGGCTATGGCAACCTGCAGAACCAGTACCACTGTCTCAATCATAATTGGCAATTAGTAATTCTCTGTATATACTTTTGTAATCGTGAATCAAGTTAGATATTAATTTACTATACTTAAAATTAGGTAAATACAGATGCAAATGATTCTAGGTAATAACCCCCACAGCAAAGCATGGGCAGGTTGTGGGTAGTTGCAGTTCTGACTTCATTATTAGTGACTTCAGCATCTCCAATTGTCACTGCACAGATTGGACAGCCAGATATTATTCAGGAACATTGGTACCATTCATATGCTACACTTACTCTTGATTTGAATGAGTGGGCGGATGATTATCCTGAAATCGTAATTCTATTTTCTATTGGGAAAACAGAGTTAGGTAGAGAGATTTGGATGTTACAGATTTCAGACTGGAGTCAAGAGAAAAAACCAGATGGTTCTGAAAAAGAAGTGGCTTATATTGATGGAGGGCATCATGGAAACGAACACCTAGGTACTGAGTTGGCTTTCCTTACTGCTGAATATTATATTGAAGGCTGGGGTGATGGAGATTTGGAAGTGATTGAAATCTTACAAAATACGGAATTACATATTCTTATCATGTTAAATGCTGATGGTAACGACTTCGACACAAGATGGAATGTAAATCAGGTTGATTTGAATAGAAATTACGATCATTACTGGAATACTTGCGATTCTACACAACCAGGAAGTGGTGCTTTCAGTGAATCAGAGACTCTTGCAAATTCTATCTACATGAATGAAGTGGTTCCAAATGCAGATCTCTACGTTACAATGCATACCGGAGTTTGGATTATGCTTTACCCTTGGGGTAAATGGCCAGAACAGCCATCAGACTGGGAATTATTTCACCATATTAGAGACGAGGTAAATGAGAATATTTCTGAAATACCGATTAGAAACGCAAATCAAGGTCTCTATCCAAATTGTGGTACTAGTCGTGATTATGGTTATGGAGTAATGGGTTATCCAACATTTACTTTTGAGACTGACGATGAACAATTTTTGTTAGGCACTGTTGAAGCACTTTCAGATAGATTAGATGAGGAATTAGATGTTATGAAATATTTGATTCATAATATCTGGTATTGGCGTGCACGTCTATTAGTTGAAAATTTCGAAATTACAGGTAATCAAATTGTTGCAGATATTTCTAATCTAGGTCATGCAAGTACCTCTAATGCTACTTTCCATTATTCTGACTCAATTGGTAACTTGTTATGGCATTCTGAAAACTTTGGAATTAATGCTACAAATAAATCAGAAATTTCGGTCAATACTCAGAATTTAAGTTTAGTAGATGATGGAATATGGACAATCCATTATCAAAAGAGAGTAATCGACTCCTCAACATGGGTTGAGGAATTAATTGACGAATCAGTGATTACAATAAATTCAGATGGTGAAGGTCTTCTTCCTGCTCCATCATTGTTCATTTATCTAATCTCGATAATCACCGCAGCGATAGCTCGAAAGAAACCCTCAATCGAATGATGAATGAGATTTGGTAGTCCCTCCCGGATTCGAACCAGGGTCGTGGGATCCAGAACCCCACATGATGGACCACTACACTAAGGGACTAACAGTACTCGGACAAGTACTATGTATTTCAAGAAAACCTTGGTTAACTAACGCAATTAATTTCCTCTGAAACCGGCATTTAATAGTTCTAGACTTTCTTCACTAGGTCTTAATTGAGAATCGGGTAGAGCCATCAATGGAGTATCTGTTAATCCAAGTGTTTCAGTTGCAGTTTTCATATCTGGATTATAGTAAAGTAGGCCTGTAACATGCCTTCCTTCTCTATCTGCCTCATGAATTGCTCGTAATGCTTCGACTGGGTCATTAGGATTATGTTCACTTCCTACAGTTTCTAGTCTTAAAGTAGAACCATCAAATAATTTTATCTCTTTGAATTCTCCTGCGGGAACCTCGACCGCTTCAATTGGTGAGAAATGAGGAATATAATCTACTATGTGTAATATTTCATCATTTTCTTTAACATAGTTGTATGACTTGTATGACTCGTCATTATTTGCAAAAGTTACACATGGTGAAATAACATCAATTATTGCCATTCCTTTGTGACTCATTGCTGCTCTTAGCAACGCAGTTAACTGTTTTTTACTTCCAGAGAAAGATCTTGCAACGAAACTACATCCTAGATTAACAGCCATTGCACACAAATCAATTGGTGCCTGTTCATTCATGGCTCCTTTTTTCTTCTTCGATCCTTTTTCGACTGTAGCACTATATTGTCCTTTAGTTAATCCATATACTCCATTATTTTCAATGATGTATACCATATCTAGATTCCTTCTTATCGCATGAATAAATTGTCCAATTCCGATACTAGCAGTATCTCCATCTCCAGAAACAGCTAGGAATGAAAGATTTTTATTTACCATATTTGCACCAGTTGTAACTGATGGCATTCTTCCATGAACTGTATTGAATCCATGACTCTTTCCTAGGAAATATGCAGGCGTTTTAGAGGAACAACCTATACCACTCATTTTTGCTATCCCTTCGGGCCTTATCCCATTTTCCCATGCCGCTTGAATAATTACATTTGAAATTTGATCATGTCCACAACCGGGACATAATGATGACTTCCCACCTTTATATTCAGATTTTTCTAAATCAATTACATTTAGTTTCATAATACTCATAATTCCACCTCATCTAAAGTATCAATAATCATATCAGAATATACCTTCGCTCTTGGAGGTAGACCATCGCTATATGCAACACTATGAATTTTACTTAGTAAATGCACTGGTAATTCTTTCCTCAGGATACCGAAAAGTTGGCCATCTCTATTAATTTCAAGAACAATAATTTTTTCATGTCTTTCTATGAATGATTGAACTTCTGAATGATAGGGTAATGCACGAACACGACAAGTACTAATGGATAAACCGTTTTCTTCTAGCATGTCATCAATTTCTACGATTGTATTTTCCATAGATCCATAGAAGATAATTCCTATACTCTTTTCTTTCTCCTCTCTAATTATAGGTGCAGGTAAAATATCTCTTGCTCCATCAATTTTCCTCCTCAATCTTTCCATAGTTGCATGATATACCTTAGGATCTTCAGAGTATATTCCATCTTCATCATGCCCTGTCCCTCGATATAATATCGGATCTAACCCACTTCCAGGCAATGTTCGGTATGCAATACCGTCGCCGTCCACATCTCTATAACGGCCATAATTTGAAATTGCATCCATTTGCTCTTTACTTCTGATTACTTTCCCTCTATCCATTGGTTTGTCAGGATACTCAAAACCTTCAGTGCTCCACCTATTCATACCTAAATCTAAATCTCCAAATCCAAAAACCATAGTTTGGAATCTATCTGCATAATCAAATGCTCTCCATCCAAACTCAAAACATTCGTTTACTGTGCCGGGAATGAGAACAATATGTTGAGTGTCCCCATGACTTGCCTCGTAAAGCATCGATAAATCACCTTGTTGAGTTCTTGTTGGTAGTCCAGTGGAAGGGCCTACTCTATTTACGTCCCAGATGACTCCAGGAACTTCAGCGAAGTAAAATAAACCAATGAATTCAGACATTAATGATATTCCTGGGCCACTGGTACAAGTCATACCTCGTCCTCCTGCCCATCCTGCTCCTAAAACCATTCCAGCTGCTGCTAATTCGTCTTCTGCTTGCACTACCGCACAAGTCGTACCTCCGTCATCACCTTCTCTGAGTTTTGGAATCCATGCAATTATTGATTCTGCAACAGAAGAAGATGGAGTTATTGGATACCAAGAAAGCATATTTATTCCACCATAAATCGCCCCAAGTGCAGTTGCTTCATTACCTTCAATAAGGAATGTATTTGGATCTTTTTCTCTCTTTTCAACTAAGTATTCAGTTTCATAATCCCAATTTTCCTTAGCATATTCTCTACCTTCTGAAATGGCCTGCATATTCCATTCAATGGCCTTTTCTTTACCTCCAAATTGTTGAGAGATGGCCTTTTCAATTGCCTCATGTTCAATATTTAGAATATGGGCCAGTGCCCCTACATAGTACATATTGGCCATTAGTTTAGCCATTTTCGGACTGATAGATCTTGCCATCTTCGTCATGGGCATTCCAAGAACAATACAATCGTCTCTTTCAACAGGTAATTTAGCATCTTGATTATAGATAATAACTGTGCCAGGGTCGAGTTTGTCTAAGTCTTTCTGCCATGTATCTTTGTTCATCATCACTTGTATGTGAGTAAAATCTCCAGGTGCTTGATATCCTGCATCACTAGCCCTGATTATAAACCAAGTTGGAAGACCCGAGATGTTACTTGGAAATAAATTCTTTCCACTTACTGGAACTCCCATTTCATACATTGAGTGTAGTATCACCAGATTTGCTGATTGAGAACCAGTTCCATTTGCTGTTGCTATGTTTATTGTGAAGTCATTAATTCGCGGGCTCATTATTCAACATTCTCCGTTCGTATCGTAGCCCGTGAGGTGCTTGCGTGAGTCAACTGCCGTAGAGAACTAGTATTATGTATTGCCGTTCACCAATCCGAAATTTTTACCAAAACTAGTTCCGTTGTAGTTTTTTATTAGGTGGTCTTCCGAGGCACATGCCTGTATCCGAAAAATTGCAAAGAGCTTGGGATGAAGCAAAGAATTCGATAGCAAGTCAAGACTCTCCAGACAAAGCTCTAGGCGTACTACGTTCCGCTGCCTGGGAAAATTGTGAGAACGATGTACAGAGAGCCAAAACTCTTTCATTTGCAGCAGATCTTTACATCATAAAAGCCAATGCCGATCCATCTTCTAGAAGAACAAATTTGAAACAAGCATACAAGAATTATTCCAATGCACTAAAACTTGACCCTAAGTCAAAAGAAACTCTTCGAGAAAGGGGCAAGCTAATTTCAATTATGGACCAAGAAGGAATATCTACAGGTTCTACATTCCAAGTATTGGATAACGGCAGCCCAACTCCTATGGGGTTAGTAGTAATGTTAGTTGTTTGTCTTCTTCTTTTATCTTCTGTCAAAGTATTAGCAGACTTTCTAAATGATGAGGAGGTAACTTCTGGTTCACAAGCAACTATGCAGATATCGTATGTACCTGATGGGATGGATGAATCAAGTAGAACTACGGCAACTATTGTAATTGATTTGTACGCTGCACAAGCTCCTGATCATGTAGAGAATTTTATTGATCATTCTGTAAATGATAATTACAAATCAACTATTTTCCACAGAATTATAGATGGTTTTATGATTCAAGGTGGAGATTTTGAGACTGGAACAGGAAGTGGAGGATATGCTTACAATTGGTATGGTTATTGTAATGGAAATGCTCAATCGAGTTCTAGTGATTGTGATAGAACCTCTTGGACAGTTGGTGACGAAGCAAATAATGGCCTGGTTCATGAGCCAGGCGTTATTTCAATGGCAAAAACCAGTAGTCCAAATACTGGAGGGAGTCAATTCTTTATTGTTCCTGAAGACAGTACCCCCTCCCATCTAGACGGTCAGCATACTGTTTTCGGTAAAGTTTCAAGTGGTTTAAGTTCAGTAACCGCGATTAGCGATGTTGAAACTGGCGACAATGACAGACCAATCTATGAAGTTCGTCTACTTTCTGTAGATATATCTTGATTTAACTGTAAATACGAAGTTAATTGTTAGGCATATTCTTGTGCTTAATCATGGCCGGTATGAACATGGTTGCTGATGATTTGTTCTCTGCGAAGTCTGGATTCACCACATATTCTGGAGATACAGGCTTCTTTATGTCTTTGAAGGCACTCGAAGAACAGGGCATATGTAAATTAGATGAACTGCCATTTTCAATCAGAATCCTACTTGAATCAGCACTCAGGAAATGTGATGGTTTCTTGGTAACTAAAGAGGACGTTATTCGCATTGCTTCTTGGACTCCAACAATGGTGCCTGAGGAAATCCCTTTCAGCCCGAGTAGGGTTATATTACAGGATTTTACAGGTGTTCCTGCTGTAGTAGACATCGCGGCATTAAGGGATGCAATGGTGAATCTAAATGGGGATCCAGAGAAAGTAAATCCTCAAGTACCAGTTGATTTAGTTATTGACCATTCTGTTCAGGTTGATATTTCTGGATTATTCCCTAATGCGAGGGAACAAAATTTAGAAATTGAATACCACCGAAACATGGAGAGATATAAATTCTTAAAATGGGGTCAAATGAATTTAGATAATTTCAGAGCAGTCCCTCCAGGGAGAGGAATCGTTCACCAAGTAAATCTTGAATGGATTGCTAGTGTTGCACGTTTAGAAAATAATTTATGGATACCAGATTCTCTTGTTGGAACGGATTCTCACACTACTATGATAAATGGCCTTGGCGTTCTTGGATGGGGTGTTGGTGGAATTGAAGCAGAAGCAGTTATGTTAGGCCAACCAATTTACATGTTATTGCCGGAAGTTGTAGGATTTGAGTTGACCGGAAATCTACGTGCAGGAGTGACAGCAACAGATATGACTCTAAGAATTGTAGAATTATTGAGAGAACATGGAGTGGTTTCAAAATTTGTAGAGTTTTATGGACCTGGAATGGCTAATTTGAGTCTTCCTGATAGAGCAACAATTGCCAATATGGCTCCAGAATATGGTGCTACTTGTGGTTTTTTTCCAGTAGATCAAACAACTTTAGATTACATGCATTTGTCAGGTAGAGAACCTTCACATATTGAAAATGTCAAGAAATATTTGACCGCTCAAGGTTTATTTCATACAAGTAAAACTCCTGTTCCCAAATTTACTTCATCAATCAAGTTAGATTTAAGCACGGTTGAACCCGCTTTGGCAGGTCCGAAGAGGCCACAAGATAGAGTCAATCTTTCTGAAATGAAAGAACATTGGTTGGAAAGTTTAAATTCTCCTTCAGGACACCAAGGACATGGGATCGATTCTGAAAATAATCTCGATTCATCTCACATTGTTAGTAGAAATGTTAATCTTCAACACGGAGATGTAGTGATTGCCGCAATTACTAGTTGTACTAACACCAGTAATCCTAGTGTAATGTTGGCTGCAGGATTATTAGCTAGAAATGCGATATCGAAAGGATTGGAGATTAAACCCTGGGTTCGACCTAGTTTAGCCCCTGGAAGTAGGGTAGTTACTGAATATTTTGATGCCGCAGGATTGACAGAGGATTTGGCAGCTTTAGGGTTTAATGTGGTAGGTTATGGATGCACTACTTGTATTGGTAATTCAGGACCATTAGATGAAGATATTGAGAAAGCAATCGATGATGCAAATCTAATTGTTGGAAGTGTACTTTCAGGTAATCGAAATTTTGAGGGGCGTATTCATCAGAAGGTTAAGGCAAATTATCTTGCAAGTCCTCCACTAGTAGTAGCTTATGCTTTAGCAGGTACTTTAGATATTGATCTGTTCAATGATCCTATTGGATATACCTCGGATGATGATCCAGTAATGCTTTCCGATATATGGCCCTCTGATGAAGAAATTAGTGAGACCTTGCGTAATTCTTTGAGTCCCGAAATGTTTAGAGATAGATATTCAGATATCTTAGAAGAACCAAGGTGGGATTCAATTCCTTCCGATGAATCGGCATTATATCCTTGGGAAGATAAATCAACTTACATACGATTACCTTCATTTTTTGAAGGAATAAAAGCCGAACCAGACCCAATTAAGCCAATTAAGAATGCCAGAGTTTTATTGAAGCTTGGTGATTCTGTTACTACTGACCATATCTCACCTGCTGGAGCATTCCCTCATCATGGTCCCGCAGGAAAATATCTTATTGAAAACGGGGTTGAATTGAAAGACTTCAACTCTTTTGGTAGCCGAAGGGGAAATCATGAGGTAATGATGAGAGGTACATTTGCTAATATTCGTATTAAGAATCAAGTTGCAAATGGAACTGAAGGTGGTTGGACAACTCATTTCCCAAGTGGTGATGTTATTTCTGTGTTTGAAGCAAGTCAAAGATATCAATCTGACGGAACTGATTTAGTGGTCTTAGCAGGTTCTCAATATGGAACAGGAAGTAGCAGAGACTGGGCTGCCAAAGGAACATTATTACTCGGAGTTAGGGCTGTTATCGCTACTTCTTTCGAAAGAATTCATCGTTCAAACCTTGTTGGTATGGGGGTTCTTCCTTTGACATTTATTGATGGAGATGATGCCGATTCTTTAGGGCTTGATGGAACCGAGAGGTTCAATATTCCTGCCGATTTAGAATTAGTGCCTTTGTCTAGAATTGATATTCAAGCTGTCAAGACTAATGGCGAATCGATAAATTTTGAAGCAGTAATTCGTTTAGATACTCCAGTAGAGGTTGATTACTACAAGAACGGTGGTATTTTACAAACAGTTTTACGTAATCTTGCCAAAGAATGAATTGAAACGTATGTCTTATCTGCAAGTAATGTTAGGAGTGGTAGTATGCAGATGAGGGGGACTGTGAGATTTAGATTCCGCTCACCAGAAAATGATATCGATATTATTATCGAAGGCGAATCAAGTGTAGTTGAATCAATACGTCAGGAGTTGGGCTTGCAAGGAAGAGTCGGTTTCATTCAACCTCTCTCTGCCCGATTAGATGATGGTAATGAGCCCGAGTCTCAACCTGCTATGGGCGGAGAACATAATTTAGATGAGGCTCATGATGAAAATGAAAAATTACCTGGACCTCCTCCTGATCCAAGTAGTATCCCTGCTGTAGTCAGAAGAATAGGGGATTTAGATATTAAATCCAAGATATCGGAGTTAGATGGGCCCTCTAGAACTGCCCCTCAAATCGAATATATTAGAGAGTTCCTAGAATCAATTGATGAACCTGAACCTTTGTCAAATAATTTATCCGGGGATCCAATGGCCGAAGCTTGGTTACAGATTTTGTTAACTCTAGTAGTGCGTGAACATGGGCAAACTTCTCTCTCAATCAGTGCTATTGAAGACTTAATTGGAGAGAGGATCAATAGAGAAGGTATTGACCTAGAAATCTTTCTCAATCGGCTTTGGATTATGGGGCGTTTGGAACTAATTTATGGCGGTGCAGAAATACATTATGCTCCAAATCCAAGTTGGTTAGTTTCTCAATAATTTAATCTGTAAATTATTTCCTATTTCTGTTTTATATACAGATATTCACCGTAGGTGAGGGGAATCAATAGGTAATAAGTGCTAAGAATGGAGTTTAACTCGGAAGTAGTATGCTGTATAGTCTGAAGAATGCCAATAATCAAGCCGCGAAGAGTAGGAAAGCCGTCCTACTCGTGACTTTATTCCTTAGTTCCTTGTTTTTATCGCTGATTCCAGCGGTTTCTGCATCTCATATTACTCAGTATGCGGTGCAACGTGACCCCTCATATATTTCGATAGGAGATCTTGATTGTGATGGGCACAATGATATCGCTTCGGCCAGCACTATGGGTCTATTTATTACGGTACTATACAATGATGGTTCAGGTGGTTTTGCAGATAGGCAGGATGTATTCATTTCCAATAATGAATCACGCCGTGCAGGTTTCGTTGATACAGCAGACGGAACCCGCGTTGAAATCGCAGATATTGATGGTGATGGAGTAAATGATCTTGTATATTATCAGCAGAATATTAGATTTGTAGGCGAATCTTTCGTCAGACCTGGAAATCTTACGATTCTTTGGGGAGATTGCTCAGACAGAGTGAATCTTTGGAGTGATTCTGAAATTACAGTTTCAAATCCTTATCTCGCAGATATGGATGTAGCAGATATTGATGGAGATGGAAATGCAGATATTGTGATGGTTGTTAGAGATGCAACCGCGACTAACCAATATATTCAGGTTTACAAAGGCCCTGACCCAACTCTTCTGACTTCACAACAAACACTTGCAGTCCCTCTAACGACTGGCCTATACACAAACATGATTTTAGGGCACTTCGGTGAGACTGTCACTGGCGGTGGATTCCCTGGTGGTGGAGGAATTGGCGATTGTGAAGATCTTGATATTTGGCTTCTAAGAACTCCCCCATTCAATACTGGAGTGGGTGTATCCGTTGGTCACTATGACAATGTAACTGTATTGGAGTACGATTGTTTGCAAGGAACATTCCCTAATCCATTAACACCTGGAGCTCAAGGAGTTCATGAATTCAAACTCGATGCAGAGCATAACGAACCTCTCTATGGTTTTGATATCAAAGATACTGATGGCAACGGTGAAATTGACTTAATTGCTGCTGTCGATGGATTAACTGGCAATATCTCTTACGCATTTGGTTCTGGAACATCTTGGACTACACAGAATTATGCTTACCTAGGAGATTTTAAAGGTGCATCAATTACTATTGAAGATGTTAATCAAGATGGTGAGTACGACTTCTTCGTACCAACTGAATTAACTTTGACGAGAATTCAAGATTCTACATCTCAAAATCAGACTTTCCTATTGTTAGATAATCTTAGAGAAATAAATTCTGTAGAAATAATTCTTGCAAATCCAAATGGACCCGGTTATTTGCCAGCACTGTCTTTTGATGTTGGAAGAAGACCTACTATGGCTCAGCCAGGACAGTTACAAGGTGGAGATGATAGTGCATTCGAAATTGTAATCGGTCAACGAGATTATGCTTATCGTTTCGCTAACAATGCTATGTGGCTTGATACACAGGGATGGCCTGGTGCAGGAGACTTCCTTTCAGTATTATCTTTGGACAATGAAGATGTAGGAATTACAGAAGTTACTGTGGCCCCGGTATCCTATAATCCAGCAACTGGAGACGCACAACTTGGTGAGGGAAATAGGTTTGTAAATGTAACAATTAAGAATACAGGTTTGAATCCTATATCAGGTAGCGTAGACGTTAATCTGGAGGTCAAAGAAGTATTAGGTGGAACTGATACTATAGTTTATTCAAATGATTTCGATGGAAATGAGGACAAGTCAGGATGTAATTCATGTGCCTGGGAAAAGTTCTCTTACACTGGAGAATATGATGAAGGAGACTCTTCTTGGCATGTAGAAACAGGTTCTACAGCAGGACAAAATGCTTCATGGTATGAAGCAGATTCTAATCCAACAAACTATTATTGGGCTGGACTTGATTATCAAGGCGGCCAGAATGAAACAGATTCAGGATATTACAATCATCAAGATGAAGCAGTAATTCTTCAAAACGTTGACTTGACAGGTGCAGATGCAGCTTATCTTGATATGTGGGCAATGTGTAGTGCCTCCTTCTTCCAACTATATTTAGCAGAGCAGTTTGATGTCGTTGAACGTTGGTTATATGAAGATTCATGCAGCATTGAAGTTTGGAGTGATGGAAGTGGTTGGGAACAAGTATTCTTTGCTGGTGGTTGGGATAACGATCGTTATTTCCGTCTATTATATCAGGGGGTAGATCCTGAATATAATACATACAATGGAGATATTTCTAGTGAGACTGTAACTGGTTGGTTAAATTTCACTGAAGATGGCTCTGATTCTCCCGATGAAGAGAAAATTAATTCTATTGATTTGACTCCTTATGCGGGTGAAATAATCGATATTAGATTTAGATTTAGGAGCGGCTTAGAAGGTTCAGTAGGGCCTACAGGTGCATCTAAGGATAACGGATTAGATGGTTTTGCTTTTGATAATATATCAATCCGGAAGAGAGATGTAAACTTCGGTACTGAAGCTTTAGTTAGTCAAGAACTCTCATTCACTAATCTAGGTGCCGGAGCTATACGTGAAGTTTCGTTAACCTCTAATTTCATTGATAATAAGACATACTACATTTCTACATCCTTAGAAGATCCTACTGGATTTGATAATGCCGATGCAACAAATGATGAGGTAAAGTTCCAACTCACTGTTGATAATTTATACGATCCAGGAGTTGCTGAAGAAGCCTGGGTTGATTTAGAAAATGGCGTAAGGTATGCATCTGGACCCAGAGATATTAATGTCAAGGTTCAGAATTATGGTAACACTGTTACTGACTTCCAAGTTGAGGCTAAGGTTAGAAATGCCTTACCTGACTTAGTAGCAATTGAAGATTTCTCATTTGGTAATCCAGCCGATCAAATTTGGGAAGATGATGGGAATGATAATGGTAGCCGTATTGATGACTCAAGTGGATCTAATGGGATGCTCCCTCAAAATCAAGGTGTCTTCAATAATCATGCTTACTGGCTCGGACATCCAGATACCGGTTATGGTGATAATTGGAATGAGACACTGACAATTCCAAATATTCCAGTTGGTGCTGAAGGTGCTGACTTCACATATCTAACCTTTGATTATTTTGCTGAAGGTGATTACTTGAAAGACAGTAATGGAAATATTCTTGCGATTAGGGACGCAGCTCAACTAGAAGTTTCATGGACTAAGAATGGAGAAAACTTCAATGGAATTATCTTTGGAAGTTGGACTGATTTGAATGAAAACGGTCCTAGGCCATTTGATAGTTGTGAAGACTTCGATGGGAATGGGTATGACGAAGTAGAGTACTTTGGTGACTTTTCAGATAGATATAATTCTGTAGTTTGGTTTGACTCTGAACAAATAGTAAAGTCAGTAACTGTAGATATGTCAAATATTTTCCTACAGAATCAAAGTAGCGAAAATACTTTTGAGTGGGCTGATGAATGTACCTCCTTATCAGGTTCCGAAGTCACTCTAACTTGGAGATTTTTATCTAATGATGACGGAGTAAATGGAAATGCAGGTTCTGCTGGTTTCGCAATCGATAATATCAGAATTGAAGAATTTACATTTGAAGATGATGGAACATATACAATCGATGTCAATGGAATGGATGCTTCTGAGAAACAGGTTGTTACCATTGCGAATCACGATTTCCAGAGTGGGATATATCGAATTGATGTTAAGACATTATTCGATAATACTGATCCTTTACAGAAATGGTACAATGAATCTGAAGTAAATTTAGCCAACAATTATACTACAATTATGTTCAGTATTGCAAGTGCAGATATTACTCTTATGCAGCCAGATATTCTTGATTGTACAACAGATATCACATATGCTTGTGTATATACAACAAACAAAGATGAGTTTGGCGCTTATGGTTCTTCTTCACATGATTTTGTTTTGCCATTGTTAAATGGAGTTATAGAGGCTGAATATCAATTAACAATGAAGATTGTCGATGAAGATACAGGCCAAACTGTGTATGAAGAAAACTCAGATAATGGCCCATTTGATTTAGTCCCTCATGAACGTTCTTGGGCGAATTGGACTGCCCCTTATTCGTCTTGGTATGATGGACATACTTACAATATTAGTTTCTTTGCCAATTTCACAGAAGACGGTAATAGTTCTGGCAATGAGCGTTTCTTCGTCATTCAATTCTATGATCAAGTTGATGTTGCTATACTTTCCAATCCTACTGACCAGAATCGTCTCCAACAAGTAAAGAATGATCTCGATGCAATGAATATGACTTACACGCAACTTAGAGTGAGTGATTGGGACACTTATGCAACTCCAGATTGGATAGAACATTACAATAAAGTTCTACTTCCTTGGCAAACTGATTACAATGTGGTTTACGGAGATTATTATGAGATTATGGATACTACAAGAGAGAGTGATGGATTAAGTGTAGTAGATGTTTTAGAAAATTTCATGGTTGACGGAGGAACAGTTCAGATGCATTTAGGACCTTATCAAAATGAGTATGACCCCGGTAGATTGATTTTTGATATGGCAATCAAAGACAGAAATCAGTACAACTTTACCACTGATAATAGAATTAATTATGATGATCTGTCAATAGATGACCCTTACCACCCTATCCTGAAAGGAATTGATAAGGTGACCTTTTCAGTAATTCATGCGGGAGATTATGTGGCACTTTCAGGAATTGATGTTGCTTCACAAGTTCAACAAAATCAGATACCAGCTACTTGTGGTGGTAGAATAAGTGTTACTGGGGGGACTTTCCATACGCTAATGAGAGATACTGTACAAGGTCATTCTTTGATGTCAGTGTGTAATAAGGGAGCAGGAGGATTAATTGTAACCACTGTTGACGTCGAGAATCCAAGTGTATCAGAGTCTTATGGCGGAGAAAATATTCCTCTCCTATCAAATATGCTTTCTTATCATTTAACCCCATATCCTTTAGATTTCGGCATTGCAGGAACTGATTTCGATTTGATTATCAATGGTGAATCGGTTGATATCAACCCGACAACGGGTGCTTATCGTGATAAATATATCAAGAGTAATGCAGATCTAGAATTTACTTATACCTCAGAAGTTGAAGGACTAATTGCAGATTGGGATCTTGAATCTGGAAATAATGATTCAGTAACTGGTTGGGACGGAGCAGTATTAGATGCAGGCTTAGTTAGTCACACTAATCAACTCAATCCGTCAATCCCTACTATGGGTTCATTCTGTGCCGTAGGTGAAGATGATGAGCCATGTAGAATAGGTGCAGAGTGGTTACTAACTCTATACTTACATGATGATGCTGGTCATACTAGAATTACCTACATCCGTCTGATTACAAATGATACTCTTGCAGATGACTTCTATCCAATTTCAGCGGCAACTATTGTTCATGATGATGATACATCAGAATTTATTACTCGTGATGGAACGAAGCCTATTGCAGGAGTTGACTGGCCAGTTTACAGAGTAAGACTATCTGATACTGGAGAAACTACTGTTAAGTTCACAGGCGAGAATAGTAGTGATCCAGACGCTCCTGAAGGAGAAACTGGAATCGCTCTATACGAGTGGAGAGTGATTAATGATATGCCTGTAGGAGAATTTAGTGACGAACAACATGTATGGCAGAATCCCGCAGCTGTTACTGATGAATGGAGTTATACTTTCCGTAATATAACTGCGAGTCCAACTATTGAAAAAGATGTACGTGTAGAATTAATTGTTTATGACAAGGCTGGTAAACAAACACAAAATAAGTATCGAATGTACTTCATAGTTGTAGGTGAAAATGATGGAGATGAAGAACCAGTATGGGTTTTCTCATCCCCTCGTCCAAGTGATTCCCAATCTGGAGATGATGTAACAATTGTTGGTAGTATTTTAGGTGGTGCAGAGAATAGTGACGTTAAGATTGAGGTATCACTGAATCCTCTTATCTTAGACTATACTCCTACACAGAAGATTACACAGAAAACAATTGGTAAGTATAATGTTTCAGAGGGATTGGGTGACGGCAGTGGATTCTCGATGACGCTAGATATATCTGATTTATACTCGATCAGTGGTCAGCAAGCAACACTATATTTCAGAATCACCGAGGGTGATGGAACTAGGTATACCTTATCTGAAGAAATGGTTATAAATTTACTTCCTAAGGATATTTGTGAAATTGATCCTAGTGATTCAAGTTGTAGTTCTAGTGAGAGTGGCGGAATTAGCCCAGTATTACTAGGGGTCGGAGGACTAATAGCTGTATTAGCAATTGTCGGAGTCACATTATTACTAAAGAGAGGTGGTAATGATTCAGATGATGATGTAGTTGAACAATTCGGTGGAGTTGAACAAATGGACCCTGTTGAAGCATATGTCCAACAGATGGTGGCATCAGGATATGACGAGCAGACTGCTCGGCAATATGCTGAGCAATACTATGCTTCTTACTATGCCCAACAAAATGGCAAAAATTGACGTAAACTTAGTCCAATAGTGGGGTGCGATAAAACGTACCTTGAATAACACGGTGCGGATGCATTGTATCATGGATACATCGGGTTCATACACTGTTGCTGATATTTCATTGGCTGATGCAGGAGAAAAAAGGGTCGCTTGGGCAAGAAGTAGAATGCCCGCTTTAGCAGCCCTAAGGAAGAAAGCAGAAACTGAGAAACCTCTTGAGGGGCAAAGAGTCTCTGGATGCCTACATGTAACCAAAGAAACAGCTATTCTCATTGAAACAATAGTTGCTGCTGGAGCAGAAATTTCTTGGTCAGGATGTAATCCTTTATCTACTCAAGATGATGTAGCCGCTTGGTTAGCCAGAGAAGGATATGGAGTGCATGCTTGGTATGGTCAGGACAACCAGGGTTTCTATGATTGTATTGACCGCACACTGGATTTTAAACCCACTTTAACTCTAGATGACGGTGCTGATTTAATTTACAGAGTTCACAGTAAGTTTCCTGAATTGTCGAGTGGAATAATAGGAGGTACTGAGGAAACAACAACCGGAGTTCATAGGCTCAGGGCTATGGCAGATGCTGGAGAATTATTATACCCCGTAATCGCAGTTAATGATGCAGAGACTAAATGGGATTTTGACAATGTCCATGGTACAGGGCAATCTACTATTGATGGTATAATTAGATCAACCAGCGTCCTCTTAGCTGGAAAAGTGTTCGTTGTCGCGGGGTATGGTCATTGCGGTAGAGGCCTAGCAATTAGGGCACGTGGATTGGGAGCCAACGTTATAGTTACAGAAATAGATCCAATCTGCGCATTGAAGGCAACAATGGATGGATTTAGAGTCATGAAAATGGATGATGCAGCACAAATTGGAGAAATTTTTTGTACTGCAACAGGAATGAAAGATGTGATAGTAGGTAGACACTTTGACTTAATGAAAGAAGGTGCAATAATTTGTAATACCGGACATTATGACTGTGAAATTAATATTCCTGATCTGGAAGATCGAGCTAAGGATGTTTATACTATCAGGGATAATAATGAAGCATTTCATCTGAAAGATGGAAGAACAATTCATTTGCTTGCTAGAGGGCGTTTAGTTAATCTAGCAGCTGCTGAAGGTCATCCTAGTGAAGTAATGGATATGTCATTTGCAAATCAATTTCTTGCTTTATGCAGGTTGGCTAAAGAGGGAACATCTTATTCTAATTCAGTCTATGACATTACCAAAGAACAAGATAGTGAATTGGCCTCGCTGAAACTTTCAACTACTGGAATAACTATCGATGAATTAACTGATGACCAAATAGCATATTCAACAGATTATAGTGCAGGCACATAATTCAGAAATATATTTTTACCAATTCGGTAATTTAGGCTGATATTTCGGATTGATTTTCTCACCTGAATCGATAAGTATCTCAAGTCTCTCGATTACTGCTGGACTTCTATTTTTCAGCATTGAATTATACACAACACTTCCTCTTATTGTTTCTGGAATACATAACTTGCCCGATGATGTTTCATAATCAATGGCTCTATCGACATCTAATGCATGCCGATTTCTTGATTGTAAAAGACCCATAGATAATCTAGTCAAAATTCCAAAGGCTGCTAAAATCAAAAGAAAAACTAGTATGAAACCAAACATAGTCCCTCCTAAAAACGTCATAGCAAAACTTCCAAAGATAAATACAATAGGTGCTATGAAAGCTACCAACCAGAAAGTTGAAGATAGTGGTTTCACTTTTTTCATTTTTTCAATTATTTCCCATCTTGGATGATTTGGATCTTGAGGCTTAAATATTTCTTCCTTTTCCATCTTTGAGGCTCTATCTACCATTCCCTTGACTCCTTGCATCCTCATGGCTTGTTGACTTGTCGGCTCATCCATTCCTTCATCATTTAATTCTACAAGTCTTTCTGCACATTCCTCGTACAAACCTAATCTAACTAGTACAGCAATTTGTTCTAATATCGGTGTTACATTTTTTGGAAATTGTACTCTACATTCTTCCCACCATTGTAGAGCATCTTCAAGCATTCCTAAATGGTCTAGTAGAATTCTTCCTCCAAAATTCCATGCTTCTAAGTTCTCAGGCTCGTGTAGAATTACTTTTTTTAGAGCGGAGATAGACTTGGCTGATTGCTGTAATGATGGTTGAATAGGCTTCCCCCTAGTAGGTGGAGGTAGTGACCACATAGCAATAGCCATCCAAGCTTCTGCATTTTCCTCCTCGATTTCGACCACTTCTTTAGCTAGACTAATTGCTTCATCAAAGTCTCCTTTCTCTCTAGAATCCAATGCAGCAAGCCAAATCTCTTCCACACCCTTAACCATAAACACCCGTAATAGTTCTTAGAAATTAATCCTCGGGTATGAAAGGTTCTCTTTAATTCTAAATTATCTTCTAGAATTGAACTTTTTATTATTCCTAGAATTATTACTATGCTTGCTATTGCCACTTCTGGTTCTAGACTGACGTTTTGTCTGTCTGCGATTTGTATTTCTACCTGCGCTGTTATTATCACTTCTTCGATCAGGTCTTCTGGTTCTGGCAGGAGTATTTCTTCTACCTTTATTTTCTCCTGAACTTCCGGGCTTCCTCACATCACAATTTGAGCGATTACAGAAATTTTTGCTTGCAAAGTTATGATTTTTACACTTAGGACATATCCAATCTCCAGGTTTCATATTTGGTTCATTACTTCTATCATTTCTTCGTTGATTACTACGAGTCTTTTTGTTATCTCTTCTTCCTCTATCATTACGGGGCCTTCGATCTCTTGGAGCAATTTCTACTGGAGAACCAATTGTATTTCCTATCACCAAATTTTCGGCTAAAGGTTTGATGTGAATGTAAGCACTGTCTACAGGGCCTATCACTGAGTCTACCCTACCTAGAAATTTTCCACCTACTATTCTAATTCCTGTATATAGTCCGGGAGCCCTACCTTCAAACTCTACCAGTAGCCCCCCCTCATGGGATTCTCGAATAACATTCCCGGAGAAACTCATGTACTAATCGCGTCGGGTTGAGTATATGAGACCGATAGTTAATGACATGAGAGTCAAGATCATAGAAAAACCCGGTAATAATCCTGTTTCTGAATCATCAACAGTATCAACAGGCTCAAGTAAATCTGACTCAAATAAGTGCGTATTATTCACTGTAAGTAGTACTTCGTTACACTTTGAAGATGTATCACAACCGATAATTTTTACTTCATGCTCACCTTCATCCCACAATCCAAAATTTATCATTGGCGTACTCCATGAATTTCCAGAAACTGAAATACTTCCTGCGGATAAACCATTCACTGATAAAGAAAATTGCACATCTTCTCCATCAGGATCGCTAAACTGTCCTTGAGCTTGCCAAATATCTACTTCCCAACCATATTCTGTAATGCTAATCATAGGTGGCGAACTTTCTTTAGTAATACCAAGAGAAAATATCTTTTCTGTAGGAAATATTTCATTACCATTAATTCCTATCCATAAATCTACTGGGCCAGGAATCATTCCACTGGAACTAATTAGAATAGTCTCATCGGAAGATATAGTTAATGATTCGATATTTTCGGTATTGATATTTTGAGATTGGGTAAATGTGTATTCTAATATTAAATCTGGCCAATTTTCGTTAATTTGTACATCTATTGGGTGAGGATTCAATAAATTTTCTGATGATGTTACTAGAGAAATAGGTACACCCAAGTTCCAAGTTCTAATTCCAGAACTTTGTCCTAAATCATCAACTGATTCACATTGGATTTGTATATCCTGGCCAAAATTTATATTCCCAGAAAAAGATTTGTCAGACAACTGCTGAATATTTGCCGAAGATTCAGAATTACAATTTATTTCCAATTGTGAAATAGGTTTTTCATCGATAAACCATGAAGAAATACTATTCCAATCAGCCCAAATTATTTGTCCACTTTCTAATGAAGGAAACCAAGACCCATTTAATGGTGCATTTTCTGACCAAGAAGGGGGATTATTAATTGGAATAGGGGCGGTAGTAAAATCAATAAAAAGGTCTTCTCCACTTGGCCATAAGTCTGTACTTCTGTGAGGCATTAGAATAAATTTGACTCCTTCCTCTTCAGTATTCTCAAAAATATAGGATGATGAACCATCTCCGATACAGGTTCCCCTAAGAGGGGCATCTTCTTGAGTCGATGGTTCAAATTCTACATCTCTTCCTTCACATTCCTCCCACATGTCCAATCTCAAATCTGGACTAATCGGAAATGTAAAATCCAAAACTGCATTAGTCATATTCGAAGCATTGAATACCATTGTAAATTCCTCTCCTTCATCCATACTTGGAATTACCATTGTAGCATTCATCCAAAGTTCAAGTCTACACTCATCGATACCTTCTGAGGCCTCAATAAGAGTATCACAATCTCTTTCAGAATTAGGGAATACTGGTACTTCGACACAATCATTACTGGATCCAATTGTTGTACAATCTCTGATATCCGCATGATTAGAGGGGACTAAATTCCATTCTTCAATAATTACTCCATTATCTTGCCAAGTAGCATTCTTCCAATCTAGACCAACTCCCCCTCTATGAGGTGTCGACTCTCTCAAACCAATCCTAGTCATCGCATATTCTATACATTCTGAGGCCACTGCTTCTACTGCTGATTTTTCATCAGTCGAAATCCAACCATCTCCTCCACTAGGATATAATTCTTCCAGATATGAATCAAGTTTCTCTCTCAATAAATCAACACTGGTACCATTAATCCATGCTCTGGCTTTAACTTCAGCTGAGTCCCAGTCATCATCAACAACAATATCAAAATGTGCATGAGTGTAAGGTAGAATATCTTCGAAAGTAATAGAACTACATCTCTCTTCAAGACTACCTCCACCTCCTCCCAATTGATTTTTGATAATTATTTCTTCATTCAGAAGAGGTTGTTTATCATCAACTGGATAAATCATCGAAAACATAAGAATTACGCAGATTGTAGCTACAATTTTCGTTTGACTAAAGTATTTCACAAGCCATCGAGAGGGTATACTCACATCAGTATATCGCCGGCAGATTCATAATTTTCATGCACTATATTTCGAAATTTAGGCGGACCTAAATTTCATATACCTTACCTTCTTCGGGAAGTTTAGGGTAGCCTAAATCCCGGAGATGAAATAATGAAAAATAATAAAATAATTGCTATAATGATGACAACTACTATGCTGGCTGCAGCATTTGCTGGTTGCCTATCTGATGATGAAAATGTTGACTTGGATGATTCCGATGGAGGCTATGAATATGCCTCTAATGTTGATAATCACCGAATGCTGATGGGAGATGTATGTGATATCAAGGACTTATCCGGTTCTTATGACTGGGATGGAGTAAAAAATATCTATGAATCTGGAGAGCATGCTGAAAAGTCCGACGGATCATATAGGACCCTAATGGGCTTTGCAGATGCATCTGGAAAGAATCATGCTTACGACGAATATTATGATGCTGACGGCTCATGGAACGACTTCGTATCCGCTGCTATCGATGGAACAGGACCATTTGCTGGTGAGTCTGATACAGTTAGAGATCAGGCTACAGAGAAAGGAATCCAAAATGGAATCATGACTGCATATGCAATCCATGAACTAAATGCTGCAATTATCAAGGCTGAGGCAGGAAACTGGGGTCCTGATGATGCACAGCACGCATGGGACGAGGGATGGGCATTCTATCACGGTCCTGATGATGCAGGTGCAGATTATGATGGATGCGGCCCATATGCAACTGCTGACAAGAGAGCTGGTAACTTTGGAACTGCTAATGCTGATGGTACAGCAGCTACTAATGTTGCTACTTTAGCAGCAATGAACGATGGCCTAACAGCTCTTCAAAATGAAGACATGCAGGGAGTAATCGATGCGAGAGATGAGGTTCTAAAGAATATCATAATAGTTTATTCACAGGCTTCCGTTAGATATGCATCAAAGATGACAGATGATTTAGCTGCTGGAGATACTGCAGACTATGACAAGCACCAGGCAGAAGGACATGCCTTCTATAGAGTAATAGAGGCTTACGTAGCTGATTACACATCGATTTGCTATAATATGGTATCTCACCAAGTGTCATCTGATAATTCGCAGACATCTTGCGAGGCGTATATGTATCTGGAGAACTACACTTCTCCGAACGATCCAAATGGCGAGGAGTTTACTGGATGCTACAATTCAGTGACACATACTCAGCATGAGAATATGTCACAAGAAGAATGTGAGGCATACGGATGGTACGCGAACTATTATTCCGACAAGATTGTTGCTATGTTTGATTTAGCCAACGATGGTGATGCTTCCGCAGACTACGAAGCTGACATCCGATCATGGCTACAGCCAGCATGGGATCACTTCGGAATTACAGCAGAAGATATTGGTACACTGCAGTAAAATTATGATTTCTATGCGGGCATTACGCCCGCATAGAATGATACCACTATAACGGTAACAGGAGACGTCAGTTTATCTGCCTCACAACAGATAATCATTAACTACATCATAGTAAAATGGGACTCACATTCAATTTTAAGCGTCTCCTGTTTACCCAAAATTTATTTTCTAAAAACTCACATTAAATTACTATAGTGCCCTCGTATAATCATAGTCGACGTGGTTTTAATATGGGAGGCAATAGAATAACTACTATTGTTGTTATTTTGATTTTAGTAATGACTTATGTTTCTGGATGTGTAGGTAATGACAGTGAAGACGATAGTTTAGGGACTCTTATAATTGCATATGAAATTAAAGATAACATAGATAATATTGATGAAAATCCACTACTTTTTGCTGAATATCTTTCTAAAGAATTAAATTATGATGTTTCTTTATTCAGTGTTGATTCAGAGGGCGCAATGGTAGAGGCTCTTAGATTTGGTAATGCAGATATTGCATTAATGGATGCTGGAGCCGCATGGGTTGGTTGGCAACAATATGATTTAGAAGTTTTAGCTGCAGATCTTAATGTCGATGGAGGAACGTATTACAATGCTAATGCATGGGTGAAGTCAGATAGTGATATTGCGATAGCTCATCTCGATGATAACCCCTACACTGATCCTTATGCACTTTTATCTGGTAAAACATCTTGTCACACAGGATGGCTAAAATCTGTAGGGATGCTGCTCCCAATGGGTTATCTGATTGGTTTAGGGTATGCAAATATTATCGGAGATCCGAATGATGTTGAGACCATAAGAAATACCATACATGGATTTTTTAATCCTAATTCTTCAATTCCAGATGCTGGAACTCCATATTATGGTTTCTCAGGTGCTTTGAAATGCTTGTCGGAAGGAAAAGGAGATGTTGCTTTTTTAGAAGAAAATAGTGTAGAAATTCTTTGCAATAATGATATTGCATCTCTCAATCAAGATTGGTGTCTTGATACTGAGGAGTATGTTGCATTGCCCGCCTTTGGAAAATCTCCTAGCCATCCTGTGATGTATAATCCTAATTTTTTAGATTCAGAAATTACAAGTAAAATCACAAATGTGTTAGTAGAGATGAGTAGTAATCCCGAAGCGAATAATATTCTCGAAAACGTCTTAAATACTCCTGGATTTATTTCAACAAATGCTTCAGTACACTTAGGCAGTTATTCATCATTAATTTCTAATATACCTGGTATTTCTGCTTATTATCAAGATAAATTCTCTTTGAATACTTCTGTCTCTCCGGATGTTAATCAAATTAAAATTGCTTACGATTCAGGTGAATTATCAGATAATGTAGATCAAAATCCTGAACTATTAGCGGATTTTCTTTCTCAAAAATTAAACATAGATGTCGAAGTAATTTTTGTTAATTCTCAAAATGAATTACTCAATAGTTTAAAAAATGGAAATGCAGATATTGCAATTGTTAATTCAGAGTTAGCATGGGTTGGGTGGAAACAATATGGATTGGCAGTAATGGCTGCAGTGGAAATGGAAGATAGTCGGACATATTCAGATATTTTAGCTTGGGTTAATTCTAACAGTTCTATTGCTGCAAGTCACTTAGATAACGACCCTCTGACTAATCCATTTGATAATTTGGAAGGAAAAACATCTTGTCATTCTAGTCCTCTAGATATAGAAAGTATGATGCTTCCGATAAGTTACTTAGCCAAAAATAATTATATCGATTTAAACCAAAGTAATGATATAGATCATTTATCAGAAATTATTTACTCTTTCTTCAATTCTAATTCATCAATACCCAGTTATAATGATGAATATTTTGGTAATTCAGGAGCACTAAGATGTCTTTCAGAAGGTGGGGGGGATATCACATTTTTAGAAGAAAATATTGTGGATAAATTTTGTGATAATTATATAGTTTCAGAAAATATGGATTGGTGCTTGAATATTGAAGAATACACTTCCCTCCCTTCCATGGCCCCCATTCCAAGTGATTCAATAATTTATAATCCCGAGTTGTTTGATATCCAAACAAGGACAGCGGTTTTGAATGCCTTAATTTCACTTAATTATGAGATGTATTTAGAAAATTTCAGTACACGCGGATCTATATACACAGGTTGCTATGATATTTCAGTACACGTTATTGATGAAACTTCTCAAAAAAATATGTGTGGTTCTGAGATAATGAATAACATATTAGGTACATCTGCACTGACTAGAGCAACTTCTCAAGAACATCTAGGCCAATATTCATCATTCATAGCAATTATTCCTGGTATTTCTTCATATTATTCTGATATCTTCACTAACTAATTATATCTTGGATTTAAATTTTGAGTTTTCACTACTCTCCGTCAATACCAAATAGGGATTAGGGTCACCTAAACTTAGCAACAGGGTGTGCGAGGTGCGTCTATGACAGATATTCCATGGAGTACTGAACCAATTATACGATTAAATGACGTAACGATTGGCTACAAGGAAAAAGAGCCCTTAGTTGAAATACCTAATTTAGAGATTTTTCCTGGAGAAATTGTTGCAATAGCCGGCCCTTCCGGTGTTGGTAAATCCACTCTATTGAAAACAATTGCAGGACTAATTAGGCCAATTTCTGGTAGTGTTGAAGTTTGTGGTAAGTCTTTTCCCAATAGGCCAAATAGAGGAGAATTAGGGTATGTGCCACAAAGTTTGGGTTTGGTCAGGCATGCCAGCGTATTGCATAATGTGATGTTAGGTGCAGATTCAGGACATAATAATCCCATACCTTTTATCGGTTTTTGTTTTCCCTCATCTCTTGCAAAGAAAAAAGCTATTCAGGCTATTAATTCCATGGGACTCGAAGAGAAAATTAATGAGCCAATTAGAAGACTTTCAGGAGGTCAACAGAGGAGAGTTGCTACTGCTAGAACACTAGCTCAATGTCCTGACCTGATAATGGCTGATGAATTCCTAAGCGAGCTTGATGAAAAAACAATTGATATGGTTCTGGGCGAGGTAACAAAGTATGTTAGATCTAGTAATGCAGCTCTTCTTGTGGTCGAGCATGATATTACTCGAGCTAAGATGATGGCAGATAGGTTACTAGTTATTGATGATGGACGAATTAATCCATTTATTACAGAACCTACGGCAATGGAGGTGAAGATATGAAGTATTTTGATAGAATCAGTAGACCCTCATGGCTAGTAACCTGTGTTCTAATATTTTTATTCAGTATTATTATTCTTAATGGAATGATTAATGATTGGGGAAGAGCATCTCAAGGTATTGGAAATCTTATAACATTCTTTAATGAATCATTATGGCCACCGGACTGGAGTGTCCTTGAGCCACAAGCATATCCTGTATGTACGGTCTATCCTAGTTTCATGGATTTTACATGCTCAACTGCTTGGATTGGAATGTTAGAGACAATAAAAATTGCATTTGTCTCAACAGTCTTTGGAACAATTTTATCTATCCCTCTATCATTATTAGCAGCACGTAATTTAAATCCATCATGGGTTTCTTATTCATCTAGATTTTTCTTAGCAGCATTCAGAAGTTTACCAAGTATTATTTGGGCGATTTTCTTCGTAATACTAGTTGGATTTGGTCCTTTAGCAGGAGTCTTAGCCATGACAGTTTACACTGTCGGATATCTTGGAAAACTTCAATATGAGGCTATAGAAGGGATGACAAAAGTCCCTCTTGATGCTTCTGAGGCAATGGGTCTTTCAAAATTTGAAACCGCAATTAAGGTGGTAATTCCAGAATCTGCAAATGATTTAATATCTCAAGCAATTTTCATGTTTGAGTATAATTTCAGACATGGAACAGTAATTGGAATAGTGGGTGCTGGAGGAATTGGATATTACATCAATCTATATTTGAAATTTTTACAATATGACAAAGTAATTGCATACTTAATTATTATATTCGTAGTAGTCTTGTTTATTGATTTTATTTCAATTAAAGCACGTTCCTATTTCACAGAAGAAATCGACTTACCTCGTTCAACTTGGAAAAGTATTTTTTTCCCACCAGGTCTTAACAAGAGATAGTTTTTTTTATTCAATTAGTGCTATATCGCCTGTCCAATGAAATACTAATAATTCCTCGGCAATTCCTCTTCCAAAACCAACAATCATTCCACCACTAGAACCAACATAATTTTCTTTCCATTCACCATCAACTGTTTGTTTTAATAACCAAATTTCTCCACTGCAAAAATCCCCATATAGGTATCCATTTTGTAGCGATTCAGGCCCCCAATCCATCCACAATCCTCCTGTAATAGAACAATTCCCATTTTCATGACCATAAACTAAAACCGGATAAGTCAATCCATCTTCGTCTTGATTACTATTTTCATAACATTCTCCACCTTCTTCGAAATCTTGAAGTCCTTCTTTTATTGACCAACCAAGATTTTTCCTTTCATACAAGGGGACTAAATTTATTTCTTCCCAACAATTTTGTCCAACATCTCCAATCCAGATAGTGTTATTCTCACCCAGTGAAAATCTCCATGGATTTCTAAGACCATGATGTAGTACATAAGGGTCATTTTCTGAACTGTTGAGTACCGGAGAGATTTCTCCATTCTTATATGAAAAAAGGTTTATACTTCCGAGAGAATTAGCTTCGTTCTGTCCATTATTTTCAGGATCGTTTGCATCTCCACCATCACCTATACCCCAAAGATATTGATTATTCCCTATACTGATTAAGTGTCCGCCATTATGATTTCTGTAAGGTTGTTCAATTGTTCTTAGAGTTGAAACAGTTGATGGATCAAGTAAACCATTTTCTCCTGCTACTATTGATGCCAATATCAGATCTGATTCATTGGGTCCATCACAACTTCCTTCTTCAATGTACGATATCAATACTGTTTTTGAAGTATTGAAATCTTCATCAAAAGCCATCCCCAGAAGTCCCTGTTCCATATGGCAACGATTTACTAATGAACTTAGATCAACAACTTCTCCAAGTTCCTCTCCATTCCATGACTTAACGAATCCATTAAGATAAATAATCCATAATTCACCATTTTCAGGATTTAGTATTGAATGATGTGGAGTCTCGAATCCTTCCATATACAACTTGCATTCAAGTTCATAATCTTGGGATAATTCACAATTAAACTCAGTGGGTTCAGGCCATTCAAATTCGTCATCAGAATCTGAAGCAAAACATCCTGTTAATCCTGAACAAAATATTACTAGAACAAATATAGCAAAAGATCTCATTTAATCACCAAATATTTCTAAAATATAACTTCGTGTTTATTCAAAATAAGCCTGTATTCCTGGGACATTGGATACAGCAGCACCATAAGTCCCAAGATGATCTTCTGAATTAGCAGCTACCATTCCATCGGTGTTTAATAGATCGTTCAGAATTTGCCGACCTTCTTCATCATCACTAAGTTTTACTAATCCTTGTTGAACAATAGTGGCTGTTTCTTCGTCCATAAATTCTGTATTATAGATTGCAGGATGGCTTGGAGCTTGTCCAAATGCAGGTAGCATTACATACTCATCAACATCTAAGCACCAATCATATCGGTCATCTCCAGTACAGTATGAATTTACTACAGAATCTTTGGCTAGAGTTACATCTCCAGTTCCATCTGATAGGCATCTAAGTGCCCCTTTGTATCCTGAGTAAGGCGTGCCTCCCTCTGGAATACTAGAATCAGTTGAAAAGAAAGTTGTTACAGTATCTCTTAATGATTCAATTTCATTTTCATCGCCAATAACTTCTGCATAACCATTGCCAATCAAATAGCCCATTGGAATCAGCATCCCTGCACTTTTCAGCCACCCAGTATGACAAGAAACCTTTCCTTTCATTAATGCGAATGGATCTGTAGAGTTATCATCATCGAGGTAAGCTTGTGCCATATCAGAGTCCGCTTTTACCCACGCGGTTGCATTGTAATACACCCTCCCATCCGCTTTTTGTTCTGCTGCTAATACATCAAGTCCGTACACTTCCCATGCTAACCATGCCGCTGCACCATCCATGAATGCAATATCTGCATTGCCTTTGTCTACTGCTTCAATTGCTGCACCTGAATCGGTTACTGGATATATCTCTACATCCATCCCCGTAAGCGTACTTAGTTTGTCAGCCAAATGCTGTGGATTTTTGTCCCAAATTAGGTATGTATCTTGAACTTCAAAAGCCACAACAAGACAATTTTCTTGATCTTCACATTCTTCATAATTTACGTCAAAAATCAGATATATTGTGGCAGCACATAGGATTAATCCTGCCATCAAAATCGCTTTATTTTTTATTGCCCAGTCAGTAACCGCAGCCCTCATCATATATCTACGAAGAATACTCGCTAGATAATATTTAGGGTAGCCTAAATTTTTTAAAATAATTTTTTTATAGGCCAAATAACCATTTTGGTTTCGCAAATATCCACCTAATCCGAGATTTTGAAGCTGTAAAAAGTTCAACTCTATGCCTCCCTACTCTTACAAATTTTATCTTTGATTTTTTTATTCTTGTTTCCCAATACTTTCTAGATTCTTCTGGGAATGATTTTTCGAAACGTTCTGGTGTAGCCATAATTTTCCAATTTTCTAATTTGGAAATTCTATCTATAATCTCATTTCTTGCTGAATCAGAAAAAATCTCCTTTATCTCTACCATGACTTTTTCTTTCCGTTCTTCTAATTCAATTACCACTTCTTCGAAAGTCGGAATCAAGATATCTACAGATTCGCCCAATTTTTTAATTTCTGAAAAAGTCATTTTTGAAAGTTGAAACAATTCGCCATTTAATTCTATTAAGTCATCATGGTAAACAAAAACTATTCCATCCTTCGATTCTCTTATGTCAAACTCCCAGTATTTGAATTTCTTTCCACCTAGATTCTCGATAGATTCTCTTAATCCTTCTATCGTATTCTCTAGTTTAGTTCCAGAAGCCCCTAATCTATGCCCTGTATTTTTCATAGCTTTCTCCATGTATTTATCTATCAAAAACTAATTTTTGTAAGAAGCAACCATTGAACGTACAGCCTCTTCAACGGGTATTTCTCCATCAAGTAACTGGCTTAATGAAGATAAGAAAGGTATCTCGACATTTAATTTAGGGGCTATTTTCACAAACATTCTAGTTGCTCTAACTCCTTCAGCTACCATATGCATTTCATCTAGAGCCTCTTCTAGTGATTTTCCATAACCTAACATCTCCCCAAGTGTTCTATTTCTACTTCTTGGACTGGTGGCAGTAACATACAGATCTCCTAGTCCAGCAGGACCAAATGCGGTTGTGGGTTCTGCCCCCATGGCATTTAGCAATCTAATCCCTTCACTAAAACCTGCAAGTACTAATGCAGCCTTTAGATTATCTCCTCCAATACTATTTCTGAGCCCATCTACTAGACCACAGGCAAGTGCGACAGTATTCTTGAATGCCCCCCATAGTTCTGCACCCTCAGGA